>Ga0325401_1004299_pt1 | contig 13407 bp, 3 predicted proteins | sample PopdelMetagenome_FD_205666 | JGI IMG/M metagenome (GOLD analysis project Ga0325401, IMG submission 205666) | Populus deltoides microbial communities from Bellville, Georgia, United States - Xylem-PdKOR-R2 | ecosystem: Host-associated > Plants > Phyllosphere > Stem > Wood/Secondary xylem | place...
ATGCATCCACACACAAATCAACAGGAATCACTTAAGACGCATCAATACATGCACACAAAATAAATAATAAAAATCCACACCAAATCATCTAAACATCCCGTACTCATCAATATTGTAATGCAAATAATTTAAAACAAGTTAGCATTTGGGTTTAAAATCGACATTTAAAAGCAGCTATATTTAGTGATAAGAAGAAAAAAAAAACTAAGAAAACTAAAAACAATAATCAAAATAATCGAATCTAGAAAATGTTTTTTGAATAAACCGATTAGAAAGGTAAGAATGTTATTAGAAGTGTGATTGTCCAGCCTTTAATATGTTAATTAATTTACAGTAACCAATTGTGTTTTGCTTGTTCTTTTCCCATGTTTTTTTTTTTTTGACGTATTAGGTATGGAAATTATTGTGTAATAGAGAAGAACCAAAAACAAAAAAAGAATGCCTCTAGTTCGGTTTACAGTGAGAAATGAGTGCGGGTTATGACATGGTGAGCTTTAAGCAAACCGTGAAAAATATTCAGAAGCTGTGCTCGATGGTGTTGTTGTTGCTGGTTTGGTTGGGATCTTGCGTCAAGTAAGCAATCTCGCCGAGTTTGTAATTCTTCTTCTCTTCAGTATTAAAAAGGTGATTGTGCTATTAATTCAACTCAAATAGAAAAAATTGGAGTGATTTCTGTATGTATGATTGGGGCCTGCTTCTTGGGAGGTTTTTGATTAAAAATCTTCAAATTCAACTCAAATATCTAAATAACATATTTGCGTTGCTTTGTAGATTTGCTGCATAGGTTTCAATGGTTTACAAGAGCGCGCGAGTGATGAGTACAGCTTCGAGAAGTCATCTGCCACATTCATATTGCTCCTGGTATTGTTATTTAACTATACTCGTTTGCTTCTTTTCCAGATTACAGGAAATGAAAGCCCTTCAAACCTTATCTCTTTTGCATCAAGTTCATTTAATGATGGATAACTAACATCTAAGTTACATGTTATTGGTGTTGTGCTAGGTCATTTACTTTTCTTTGGCTTCTCTAGCCATAGGTATATAATATGAAGTGTGATTGTGTCTTGGTTTTCATTTGTTTGCTTTTATGCTACCTTAAAGGAAGTTTTTGTGCTTGGTGATACAAGAAGCATGTTGCTATGACTTGCTGGGTCTTTTCATTGCTGAATTGCTGGTGTTCTTGCTGAATTTAAATTACACTTGGTGGATTATTTTTTTTCCCTGGGATTGAATTTGTTCATTAGTTTGTAAGTTATAGTGTACAACTCCTTTTTTTTTTTTTGTCCAGGACTGAATATGTTCATTAGTTTATAACTTGCTTTGCTTGGATTTTATTTTATTTTTGCTTAGGTTTGAATAAGTTGACATGGTGAGTTGCAAAAAGACTTTTAAAATAAAGTTTTATATTTATTAAAAAAATTTCATTCAAAACCATTGGGTTGCAGGTACTATGAGTTGAAGAATTCTCCTTTTGCACCTAAATAGTAGGTCTGCATCAGTAATTCAATTTGCTACAAGGTAGAACACCTTGATGAATTGCATGTAATTCATTTTGGTTTGGTATTGCACCTAATTGTTTGTTAAAAAAAAAACCTGCAAAAATCTAACTCCTATAAATTGTTTAAGCTCAATTTGAAATAGGCTTATTAAAAACCTAATAAACAAAGCCCATTAAAAAACTCTGGGTCTCTTGATTTTCAAACACTTTGTTCTTTTTTATCTTGATGAATTATTGAACTTACCATATATGGTTCGAAAGTTTGCAATGTTTAATTTCCAGCCGAACTTAAATCACAACAAAATTCCACCTGAAGTTCCAAATATGTTACAAATAATATACAAATGTCTAGTTTGATAAATTTGACTATATTCGTCTAGTAACTTTGACCCTCCATTTAATCTACAAATTTACCACAATATAGTTTCATGTGTCTTGTATTTCCTTGAAAACTTTTAGCTCAATCCGATGTATAGTTTGAGAAATATGTCTAATCTCGCAAAACTGGTAAGCAGATATTTTACGTTAAATTCGAACCTCACTTGGTTTACATCATAAATTTAGTAAACTTGTAAAATTGGACCGAGTTTACCAATTTTACTGATTTTTCACAAGTCAAATCCGATTATACTAGTTTTTGAGTTGTTAGCCTAATTTTGTACTTTAGATATGTGTTGACTCGTAAAATCATCATGATTTTGAGAACAATAATTTTTGCCTTTTATTTTTGCTTCTTCTTTTTTTTTTTTTTTACTTTGAACCCAAGCCTCCTTATTTATAGTAAAAAATGTCATATTTAATTTTCAAACCTTTTCAATTTTCATATGAAATAAAAATTTTAAATTTCAAATCATATTTTCAATTTTCAATTTTTAATTTTTAAATCAAGAAAAATTAGTTATGATAGTTGCCTTCTTTTTACAATGCTACTAATACAAAGACAAACTCATTTTCATTTGAATTTTTATGGTAAGTTTGTAAATAAAAGAAAGATATAACTAAAAAAAAGGATTTCTTTTCTTAACTAAACATGGTGGCAAATAACACCGCAATTGAGCAAAAATAAAGAATTAGCATAGGATTCACACAAATAAAAATCAAATGATCATCTCGGAATCCACGCAAACAAAAATCACAAGATCAACTTGGGATTTGTTGGATGAAAAATAAAATGATCAATTTATCAGATGAAAAATAAAAGGATTAACTTGGAGTTCATGTAAATAAAAGGATCAATTTGGGATCTATGAATCCATGCAAATTGATGAGCTTTACTTGAAAATTATCATTGGAAAGGAAATCACCATCGAACTAATGGTCTTTGCTTGAAACAAACATGTCATCTAAAAGAAAAATACCATTAGAATGATGGGTTTTATTTTGAAATAAAATACTATTGCAAAAAAAATTCATTGAAATGATGGGCTTTACTTGAAAAATTTTCATTTAAAAAGAAATTTGTTATTGGACTATAGGGCTTTAATTAAAACAAAAATGTCATTTAAAAATAAATTGTCATTAGACTAATGGGCTTTATGATTAGTACTTAAAAGTGCATTTTTATCAAGGTTTATATCATCATTTTGCACTTGAAGTATCAATAACTCCTTAACTAGAGTATGTTTTATAATAACAAGTCTGATAATATAAGATAACTTCAATTTATGGTAAATGTTCATTTAAATGTAGGCATATCTCACAATTCAAAAGATTGATTGATGTGATTAACTATTGAAAGTAAAAGGACAAAGAAAAGGCTAAGCTTAGAAAGGAGATACCGATTCAATTCAAATTGGAATATTGTTTTGTTATTGAGTCATATTTAGAGCTGTAACTCTTGGATTTTAATTTGATTTATATGGATAGAAAGCTAAGAAATAGGCCTACAATGTTCATGAATAGTGTAAGACCTAAATCTATCATTTTCAAATTCAAAGTTTGGCCACACAAAAGAAGTCAGAATCTGTCCTGCAATCCAGCCTAAATACTGCTCAGAATTTTACCCATATCTGGAGTTCTAGAAGGCAAAATAACGTGAAATTTGGTGGGTGGAAGGAAAAGATAATTTCCAACAACTTTCATGAAGAAAACCAGCTCAAATTCTAATGGTAACAATGACATTTCATCCAGACAAAAGCTTGAGGGCTATCCACCACGTCCACCAGCAGCATTACTCAGTATGTTAGTCATATCTCGAGCTCTAGTGATCCAAATGCTTTGAAATGTTATGGGTGGAAAGATAAGATGATTTCCAACACCTGTCATGAAGAATACTTTGCTAAATTATGAATGCATCAATGTCATTTCATCCAGCCAAAATGCTTGAGTGTTGCTGTCTACCAAGTTCACTAAATCAATAGTTAACCACTACATCAATAATCAATTACCAAATGAATAGTTCTGAATTTTAGCCTATAAAAGGAGGCATTTGCCATTCATTTAGGAATCTTGGTTCTTCAGATCAAGATCATGTTCTTGCTCTCTCTCTTTATATTTTTGTAATGCTTAAATTTTGTTTTCATTAATCTCTTGTTCATGCTTTTCATTTTCTTTACTATACTTAGTTAACTTATATCATGTTTATGTTCTTATATTTTTTTTATTTATGTTTTTCTTCTTCATAATGTCTAGTTACGTTAATTATGTCAAGGTGAAAAGGTTTCACTAATGGTGTTAGGATATGTATAATATAAACTCAACATGGACTTTAATATTTATATCCAAGAAAGTTTGCTATTAACATGTCTTATCATTTTTATCTTATTAACTCTTAATACCTTACTTGTTAAATGGTTAATCTAGATTTGTGTTGTATAACACTTGGTACATCAAATACTTGATCCCTCATAGTCTTCGGCCGACATTGTTGTTATGAGAAGAATTTGATTTGTTGTCAACATAAGTTAACATCATTGTCGCACCCAACATCGCGGCGGCCTTAAAAAATCATAGATTGTGGAAAAAGAACAGATATCTGGCATCTTGTTTTTTTATGGAAAATGTCTTGTTTAAGGAGTCGCCACCTAGTATTATGGTCACTAGGAGCCCTAACTGGTCAACAGAGATTCTATGGTACGGGACTGCATTTGAAAGTTTTGTTGAATGCAGAGAATGGAAACTTACTTGTGCAGCGGAGGACGGCGCCGAAGACGATGGTGTGGTGGCTGTTTTATTTTGTTTCCCGGTGTTGATGAAGGTCACGGCTTGCTGCTCGGGTTCTTCCTTTTTCTGATTTGCAGGGGGAATTGAGGAGACAGTGATGTTAAGTTGGTTTTTTCTGGGTTTCTTTGTTTGCGTTTTCTCTGTTTTTTGTGTGTATTTTCTTTCTCTGTTTTGCTAGGTTTCTTCCCTCTGTCTTGTTGGGTTTCTTCCCTCTGTCTTGCTCTGTTTTCTCTACGGGTGAGGTCGCCTTTGCTCAGCCTTTATAGAGCCAGCGGCAGCCTCGGTGGTGGTAACGGCTGCCCCCTCCCCTAAATGCTCCGTAACCGACGCATTGAATGAAGAAAACGTCCGCCATGTCCGCCAACGGACGAAACGTCTCTGCCTTTAATGGCAGAGCCGTTGCAGAGTAAAGAGGCGGGGAACAGTCGTTGCAAAACGACCCCGTTTGGCTGGCTGCAAACTTGGTCCTTGTGATTCTTCTAATTTTGCAATCACACCCCTAGTTAAAATATAATTGGATCCTTACATTTCTGCGCTATTTTCAAGTGGGTCCTTGGATTTTAATCTTTGCAATTTGGACCCCAATTAAACCCCAAACTTTGATATTTCTTCAATTAAGCCCTTGATTAAATTAATTAAATTAGTTCCAAGCCAATTAAGTCCAAAACTTTGATAATTCTCCAATTAAACCCTTGATTGGATTAATTAAATTAATTCCAAGCTCAATTAAGTCTCAAAACTTATCAATTCTCCAATTAAAACCTTGATTGGATTAATTAAATTAATTTCAAGCTCAATTAAGTCTTACAACTTATCAATGTTCCAATTAAACCCTTAATTGGATTAATTAGATTAATTTCAAAGCTTAAGTAATCCCAAAAACTTCCAATCATGTTGCTCTTAACCCAAATTTTAATTCATTCTTCATTTATTTCATTTTTACTTGTTTTTCATCATTATTATTTTTTATCATCATTTTTTATCCTTTTCAGTAAATAAAATAATAATAATAATAATTAAAATAAAAATGGTCAAAAATTAGGTTATGACAATCATGAATACCTGATAAAATTTTATAAGTATGGTGTTACGTAAATAAAATGATTAATATGATCATGTTGATAATTTATAAAGAGTTTATACTTTACTTATCTTCAATACTATTAGTGGATCCTCTAACCTTGACATTTGTTTTTATCAATGTTTAATCTTCACATTAATCTTAAATCTCAAATTCCTCTTTAACTCATCATCATCACCATTAGCATCATCATCATCATCGTTGTTGTTGTTGTTGTTGTTATTTATAATTTATATAGTTCACCTCCATGTGATTCGACCCCGGTCTTGCCGGATTATTTATTACTTTGACACTCCTACACTTGGGATAAGACATCAACTATTTGATCGTGTCACTTTACTTAAAGATTTTTCATTTAAAAGAAAATTTTTCATCACACTAATGAGCTTTTTTTGAAATAAAAAATTTATTTTGGTAAAAAAAATTACCATTGGACTGATGAGTTTTATAGTGAAATAAAAATGACATTGTCATCAAATTGATGAACTTTAAATGCAATTATCATACTTTGTTAAACATTAGAAAAAACAAGTCAAAATGGAAGACAAACAATAAAAAAAAAATGATCATCTCATGAATTGCTCGAACTTCCTCATGTCATATTTAACCTCTTATTCTAAATCAAATAGATTTCTCTTAATTGATTTAAATGTGTTCGTCTTTTCTTGTAGCAATTATGACAAGCATGCAATGTCATCATTGATTTTTCCATGAACTTTGCAAACTCAATCAATTGAGAATATTTATTTTGAAACATTTATATTTTATGAAATTTATATTTTTTTTTTATTTTAGGACCAAACCACAAATCTTAACAATCATGTTCATGCAGGTCCAATCATTTAAATGACATTGTTGAGATATAAGTTTAAAACTAAATGAAAAAATTCATTTCTAGGTGAAAATCCAAAAACATGTCATTCAAGTATTAAAATGTAATTTTGAATGTTTTATTAGCATTGATGTTAGTTGTTATTGTGAAAAAGAAATGGTTGTCCTAAAATTCTGACCTTTTTTTTATTTTATTGTATAGCTTATATAGATTAACTGAGAAATGGAGGGGTAATATGGTAAACTTCAAATGAGGATTTAGCTTTTAAAAAGAGATTATTTGGCTTCATGTTATGTTTATCTTGCCCATTTATCAGTGAAAAAAACCATGATTTAATGTCATAAAAATAATACTCAACAAGCATAAAAGTCATTATTTTGCTTTTAAAAGATTTTTCTTTCCTTTCTAGAGAATATTACTTATTAACATGAATAAATTGTTTTTTTATATCAGAAATGGCTTATAAAAGCATATAATATAGGCTAAGGTTCAAGTCTATGAAATAACATAATATATAAAGTTCAAATGGTGTTTAACAGTTTAAAAACATATGATTAATGTAGAGATTTTCTAGTTTTATTGCCTCCATTTTATTATTTTAATGATTAATCTTACCATAATCTCAATTCTCTAAATTATATCTCTTGCTTTAACATTTTATGTTCAATTTCAAATTATGTGATGTTATTAGGGATGCTTTTAAAGAGTTTTTTTATTTTATTTTTCTTCTTTTTATTATTATTTTCTATCTTTATATCATTTTTTTCTCTTTCACATTTTATTTTTTATATTTGGATAATTTCATTAACTGATTAAACTTCCAATTTTTATTATAATAAATATAAATAAAAAAAGGTTTCAAATAACATGTTATTAAATTTGGTCGAGCCTATTTTTTAAGTCATGGATTGGGTGGAAAAACCTAAATCAACATAAAATAATATCATTTTAATATTATTTTTTTATAAAAAATACTATAATGATGTTGTTTTGATTTTTTAGAAAAGTTAAATCGGATTTTGACTAGTTCAACTGAGTTATAAATGGACGGTGGGTTAACAAGATTACACTGGTTTAACTTCCACCAGTTTTATTTGCAATTTGGCTTAGACTAAAAGTGGGGTTGACGACTCTCAAAGTTAACTCTCTAAATCAGCCTGAGTTTAATAATATTATTAAAAAATTTTGCAAAGCAGCCTTGTGCGAGCATCTAACTAGTCTTACCTAAAACAATACAAATAACATATTAATTTAGTGGTTTAGTTTGGTCAGCAAGTTAGTTTTTATATTATTATTTAAGATTTGAATCTTTAAAAAGGACATATAAATAATTTTGTGAATAATTTGCTAAGTGAAATCACATGTGAAATGAACAAAAAAAACAAATCTAAGTCATTAGTGTGATTAAATTTATGCTTAGGTACAGCACACCACATATAAAAAGCACGAAAGGTCTATGGAGTAACACTTTTAGTTACATCAATTACTCGTAAGTTTGACATTATTTAAAATTACTGATAAAAGCATTAAAAGTTTGTAACTATTTTTTTAAAAAATTTTGTTTAATTATTATTTTTCTAAATCAATGTAAATTATGGATTACTACTCTCTTTCAAGTTTTCTTAAAGTTTTTATCGTTAACTATTGTTGGTGACTTCGTGGTTGTTTGGTAATATAATACGTAATGCTTTTAAAAAATATTTTTTGTTTAAAAATATAACAAACTATATTTTTTTCAGATTTTTTTAATTTTATTACATCAAAACCATCAGAAAGCACTAAAAAAACATCATTTCTTCTTCTTCTTCTTCTTTCAATAATCTATGCGAATTTTAATATACCTTAATTGGTTCCAGATCTAAAAAAGTCTTCCTTAATCTTAAAATAATTAAATAACTATATTTGACGATAATAAAAAAAAAAAGAAATTATTAGTTTTCACTACTAATTAAAAATAAGCTAAAAACACAAGGTAAATTAATTGTCCAAGATAAATATCACTATTTATCATAATAGTATAATTATAATTTTACCCTTCCAGAAAAAATTAATTAATTAGCTATTAGGGGTAGTGTAGTCTTTTTGCAAGTTATATTTTTCATTTTTAGAATGATAACAAGAAAATCGGTCTTTTTAAACTTTTCAAGCACAATAGAATGTCTATATAACCCATATAGGGTCTTTTTTTACTTTTTATTTTTTAAAGTATTGTAAAATAACTAAATTACTATTAAAATTAAAAATTCTTTAACTAGTGTGCATGCGCTTTTTTTATTTTCATTCTTTTTTTTTTGTTATTATTATGTTAACTGAGGGAAAATTTGATATTTTAATAAATATCAAATATAATTAAAAATAAAAAATTTTTGACGCATGAATTCAACATGCTAACACCTCATCACTTTGCCATTCTCAAGCATCATGTTCAATGCATTATGGAGGCCAAATATGGCATCCACTGATGTGGTTGGAATCGTGTTAGCGGTGCCTCTTCTCTTTTCCTAAGTGGCGTGTTAATCTACGACCTCTGGTTTAACACTAACGATATTTTCTTTTGTTTTTTTCATCTTTCCTATTTGCTCCTTGATTTTTGTACCTTTACATCTAATTTTTCAAAGTAGTCCTTCAATGTGTTTTTCTTTCGTATTTGGTTCATGTTTTTTTATTACTATTTATTTTATTTGAGATAATTTATAAAACTGGAATTTGTTTTCAATTTCATCCTCCAATCTTTTCATCCTTCAGATTTGATCTTTATTATTTTGATTGCTATTTGTTTTATTTAAGATAGTTTTTAGAATTTGATTTTTTTTTACAATTTCATCCTCTAGTTTTTTTTTCCTATCAAATTTAATCTTCGTTTTTTTAATTGTTTTTTATTTTGTTTCGAGTCATTTTCTTAATTGATTATATATATATATATATATATATAAATAATTTCATCTTCATCTCTCAACATTTAATTTCATTTTATTTTTATGTCAAATGTCTTTCTTAGTTTTTTTATTGTTGTTTGTTTTACTTGACAAATTTTTTAGATTTATTTTTTTTATTTCATCATTTGACATTAAATTGGTTGAAAATTGAGCTTCTTGGTTGAACTCGGGTCTAAAATTTTATGAGTTGCAAGTTTGGAAAATTAACCAGGTTTAAGAGATTCGTTCGGGTTTGCTTGTTTTTTTTTCCTTTTTTTATGCTCATATTTTTAAGTTTTATCCTTCAACATTTATTTATTTCTTAAATTTTATCTCTAATTCTTTTACAACTCTTCAATTTGATTCCAGATTTAATCCAACTTGAAGTCAATTACAACCCCATCAAGACCCAACCAAGAAGAGAATAAGGAAAGAAAAAAGAAAGACACAAATTATTCGACCGAGTTAACTTATCATAGTCATGTCCATTACCCGAGTTGTAAATTTCAAGGGTTAACTCTAGTGAGTACAATGTTTCGCCTTCTTTACATTTCACTCCGTATTTTTAAAAAAAAGAATTTAATCCTTCTAAAATATGTTGTTTCACATTTAAGTTAGGGCAGAGTGGAGATTAAAAAGACAACTATATGAAATTTATTTTAAACAAGATTTTTATTTGAACGAGATGACTACTAGTTTACTTTTGGCTTACTAGATCAAATAAGAAATACATATATTTTTTATATTTATTAATATATATAGTGATTGATTGATTTAATCTAATATACTAATCAAGATTTTTATTATCATTTCAAATATTTTATCACATTAAAAAAATATAACAACACACATTTTTTTTTATACAATAATTGACTTTTGCTCCAGCTCAAAGAAAGCATGGGTTTCAGGCCTCGTTTATTACTGTATAATACAAGTGAGAATACATGGTGTTCCGCTGACATGTCATCTAACAAGGAAACGAGAGACATCGAGATCTCGTTCAAGGTAAGAACGACTTGCAACTACCTTCAATGATTGAGACAACGAAACTAAATGGGCCAGGCCCAAAACAATGAACCCCAGGCCCTAACGTTTTAATATCATTGTATGAGTCGTCAGCGGCGAAACCGCAGAGGTCTGTCCGGTTTATCATCCCAGACGAGAGGTTGGCTTCAATTCTATCACTCTTCTTTATTTTTATTCTCTTGCTTAAGTGACATGAAAAATGCTCTAAATAATCACCAAATCTTCTTTAAATTGGTAGGGTTAGGTGACTTCTCTAGCTATAGCTGTTTAATGTCTCTTCTCATTTCACTCTAAAGTTTAACTTCCTATTTGTTTGCTTAGACGTTGATGAAATGCCAAAAAGAATCACGAATTTGTGAGTCTTTTAGTTGGTATTGTAATGGGGTTTTGTTGAAAATCGGAAATCTTAACGTAGTAATGGAAAATCAGAGTCCCCGGTAGTAAATATCTGACAGCATATAATTTTTTTTAAACATACCAATAAAGATTCCTAATTTATGTTGTTGTTGTAGAATTAATTCTTGCTGTAAAATTTTGGGAACATGGATTTTTTTGCACTGCATTGGTTTTAGGTTCTAGTGTTAGTTCTGTACCCTGTTGGAAATTGTACTGTGTGAACCTCGCATGCGAGGGTTTTGAATTTTTACTGCATTGAAACACTGGAGTTAGTATATGAGACTATAGTTTCGATCTTTTTTATTTCAATGATGGGGTATAAAACTTTAATTGACATTGGTTTGTTGAGTTGTAGTAAAATTATCTGAAAGGGGTAGGAATTTATCACTTGACCTGCCTTTGATCGTGTTCTCTTGCGGCAAGTGTTGATATAGGTGCTTTCTTTTGACAGTGCATAGAGTTCAACATGGATAACGTACATGCATAGATGGACATGGAAAGATACTAGGTTAAAGGTTACTTGAGAGTTCAGTTGTGAAATTGCTTCATTTAACGTTTTCAAGTTTCAACTATCGTCAGACCACTGGATTGTTCACCTTATTCTAGAATTATTTCCATCAAGGAGTTTAATAGATCTCTTCGATGAATTCTATCTTATTACCTTCCTCTCCTGTCCTTCAACTTCCTTTCCCCCAGTTCTCACTCTGGCGTCAATTACATCCTCTATATATTTCAAAATCCAGGGGCAATCTTTGTGCTAGCCAGAACTCGTCTCTTCCCCATTCATTTCAACCCAATTCAAAATTTTCCTTTCACAGTCATCAACCATTAATTGCTGCTGCAGTCCCTTCAGATGAGGGACCTGTATCTGTAATCAACTTTGAAGATTTTATTGAAAAGGACTGGTCATTTCTTGACTCAGAGGAGTCAAATTCTAAAGAACATGACCAAAATATTGGCCGGATTATTTCTGCTGGAAGGATTGAGGAGACTTCAAGGGTGTTAGTTTCACTTGGTTCAGAAGGATTTGTGGATAGGCTGGTTGATACATCACCCTGCAGCCTTTTGCTTATTGTCCATGACTCACTTTTTCTGTTAGCTTGTGTTAAAGAAAAGTACGACAAGGTTAAATGTTGGCAAGGAGAACTGATTCATGTTTCAGAAAAGTGGGCACCTTTGGATGTTGTGTTCCTTTACTTTCTGCCAGCTTTACCCGTTAAACTGGATGAGGTTCTTGGGTCACTTGCTAAACGTTGCTCACCAGGTAAATTATAAAGGCTATATAATTTGTCTTTTCATCCATTCCACTTTTGAGTTGACTGAATGTTGGACCCAAGCTGAACTCTCTTAAGAAATTTTTTATTTTCCTCGGTAACTTATGACTTGAAGTTGTGATTTCTATTTCAGTTCCTTTACTCAGAAATCAAAAGGGTTTCATATCTTCTATCTTTTTCAATGAGATAGTGTTGTTTGAAGACATAATTGCTTGTTTGTTTAAAAACAACACAAACCAGAGATTTGAAATCCCCTTCTGTTCTGACTTCCAACCACTGATTTTATAGGTGCAAGATTGGTTATTAGCCATCCCCAGGGAAGGGAAGTTTTAGAGCAGCAAAAGAAACAATATCAAGATGTTGTAACTTCAGATTTGCCTGATAAAATGACTTTGCAGAAGGCTGCAGCTAACCATTCTTTTGAAATGGTTGAATATGTGGACGAGCCAGGATTCTATCTTACTGTCTTACGGTTATCTGATGCAAGAAACTGAGATCAGATTTTTGGAACATTTTTTTTTCTACTTGGAATAGAGTTGTCTTTTTTCGCTTCTGATGGTATTTGGTTTCCAAAGACTATGGGTGTCTTCACTTGATAGTCCTGGAATCCTGTGTTTTTGAAGATCTCTTCAATAGCTTTTTAACCCGCACTATATTTGCAAGTCGAATTTTTTTTTTCCAATATTTTTTTTTTTGAGGATGCCTGCTTCTTTGACGTGTTTTTTTTACATTAAAAATTATTTAAGTCTAAATTAAAATTTTATGTTTTTAATTAAATAAATTAAAAACTATTTAAGTCAATAAATAAAAAAAAAGTTATTAATTAGGACTAAAAATAAAGATTAAAAAATCAAGAGACAAATATAGAATAATAAGATATTTGATTTTGTAATATTGAACTTATATTTAATTGTGTTTAATAAATTTATTTATTAAAATCAAAATTTTTAATAAAATAATAAAAATTAATACATGTATAAAATTAATTAAACCGAATAAACAAAAAAAATACTAAATTAAATATTTTTATTTAAAAAAAAAGCTCATCTATATTAAACATAAAAAAATGTATAAATCTTCAAAAATTAAATACATAAAAAAATTAAAACAAAAAGCTAAAGTAAGAAAAAGGAAAAAGGTAGTGATAGTCTAGGTGATATAAACATAAGTTTAAAAGTTATTAAAAAAATAATTACAAAAAAGGTATTAATTAAAATAGAACC
>Ga0325401_1004301_pt1 | contig 13407 bp, 8 predicted proteins | sample PopdelMetagenome_FD_205666 | JGI IMG/M metagenome (GOLD analysis project Ga0325401, IMG submission 205666) | Populus deltoides microbial communities from Bellville, Georgia, United States - Xylem-PdKOR-R2 | ecosystem: Host-associated > Plants > Phyllosphere > Stem > Wood/Secondary xylem | place...
CCATTGGCATGATCACTACTTGAAGCTGTCACTGTAATGTTTCCCTCTGCTGTTGGAGATGCATGAAATCTGGGAACATAGGGTGGAAGTATATCATGACTAGATAATGGAGCTGCCACCTTGATGTATGCCGTTCTATCACTACGAGGTGCCACCGTGATGTTTTCTTCCGTGGGCAGAGTTGAATCGTCATTAAACATGGAGAAGCTGGAAGGAGGTTCATCATTATTACTTGAAGCCGATACCATGATGTTTTCCTCCATAAGCGGAGATGAACCGCCTTTTAAAGTGGGAAAATAAGGAGGAGACCTCTCGTAAGTATGAGGAAGAGGGGTTGTGCTTTGGGGTTTGTCATCATGTCGGTTTGCTATACCAATTGTTGGCGCCAGTCTTTCATGTTTCTCAGACTTGCTAAGGCTTCTATCAGAATACTTGTCAAAACCTTCTTCATTTATTTTAACAGCTTCGTCAAATTCCTTCAAAACAAAGTCAATGTCAGCCCTGAGCTTATTCATTCTTGTATCTGTCAGAAGTTGCTGATCCTCAAGACGGGATAATTTCTTGTCTTTATGAGCTATCGTCTCCCGAAGTTGCGGGTTTTGCTGGCTTTTAAGGCGAGATATTTCCTCGTCTTTAAGAGCTAACAACTTGCCAAGGGCTGATACCTGGATATCTTTTTCAATTACCTTCCCGATTAGACTCGCAATATCAGACTTAAGCCCATCGCACTTTTCACTTTGAGCAGGCTGTAGGAACAATATAATTGTAATAGATTCCAAATCAACATCGATACACGTAACTCCAACGTGAAAAAAAATGGTAAATGAAAAAATATTTATCAAAGCAAATGAAATCATATCATGCTGTTCAACAAAACACTCTTGAATTGCAACAACGTTATTATTGGATGGATGGACTTTATTATTAACAGAGAAGGGAAAATTTAAGTATACCGAGATGGATGGATGAACGGAAAACAATACCCCAAACTTGACATAATTAATTATTTGGAGGTTGTGTTGAGCAGTGATTACCTTTTTCTTGGAAAATCTTGAGAGGATTTCCTTCATTGCAAGGATGTGCTTCATTGTTTGACGAAGATTGTGCTATAAGTTTGCACGGGTCTCATTGGCCCTCCCATCAATAAATATCATCAAAAGCGTGTATGACTAACAATAACTCTTTTCGTACGAAATTGCAGAAATGTTATCAAAGTTTATAAAATATACTAATATATATATATATAAAGAAAGAGAGGGGAAAGTGCAGTGAATATTACATCGAATGCTAGAAAATGACAAGAAACCAACTTCGCCAACTTGGCTCGTTCGGAATCATTTTTTTAGTTTTCTAGTTTATTTATTGCCATTTAGCGACAGGGAGGGAAGGTGATTGGGTCTAGATAAAATAGGCGCAGAGTGATAGAACCAGTTCACTGGTTATCTAAAATAAATTCTCAAGGGATAATATTTTCTTAGGGTGAGAATGAACCACAATTTGGATGAAATAATTCTTATATTCATAATGATCTCCGAGACATCTTTTTATAGCCAATAACACTGCTTCTGCCGAATACTAGGACCCTATCAGCTACTAATAGTAATCATCAACACATGTTCTACAGAAGGTGGAAAACCGGAATCGAAAAAAAGAAAAGGAAGGGAGGAGAAGGATAGAATGTAAAAGAAGGGAAAACTTAAGTGGGTCTGTATTGGCCCAACCAAGCTAGGAAGAAGAGAGGAAATCTTTTAAACTCAAGATTAATGAAAAAATTTATAAATGGGACTCTCTTGTTTTCAATTTCAAATATGGCATTTATTTTGTTTCATTTTCTCTGTTTTGCAAATTTAAGCTACTATTAATTAGAATAATATTCTATCAACGTTTTTTTTGTATTGTATAGACTGAAATTCTGCAAGAAAAAGAGAAAACCATAAGACATACTGCTGGAGAGGAGACCAAGAATTTTCAAAACAAAATAAAACTTTATAAACTCGTAAATTAATTGCCGTTGACGTCCTGCTGTATATATGCCATGAATATAAATAATCGTATATATAGTCAGATTAATCCCATAAGACAATCACCTCATCTTTCTACGCGCTATATATATATATATATATATATATATATATATATATATATAGCTACGACAAGGAGATATTAACAAAACTTGAATTATTTCAAGTATTCAACTCCTAATCGGCCCCTCAAGCAACATGATCACCGCTAAAACAACCAATGAGTTCCAGATATTTGTATTTGAAATGGTTTCATTTTCTGAGACAGGTATTACTAATCACAGAGAAATAGTTCATTTTGTTTTGTTTGCTTTTATACAGTAATTATCTAACTCTATTATCAATGGTTGGTTGGCGTTATAGTGATTGGTTTTTTTTAAAAAAAAAGCTATTGTTTCTTCAGATTAATTCAATGAATATTGCTTTAGAGTATGAATTTGTAAAACTTGACCTGTATTTTTGCAGTTAGTCCTTTGTTGTTGGAGATGTTATTGGGTAAGTATCTGCCTTTCGTCTAAAAATAGAGAGCTGTGCGCATAGCTGAGCTGAGCTGCAAAAGTATTCACAAGAAGCAATACAATGGTAAGAGTTTGTTTGCAGCTGGTGAACTGAAGACATATATGTATTTCCTCGTTAATAATTTCTGCATACGCATGCTTGTTTCAATTACGTACTCTGAACTGCAGGAGGTTGATGGGCAAATAAGTAGACCTAACCATGTTCCTTACGAGAAGTACCGAGAACTTTTGGAAGAAACGAGTTCCCTCAAGATGCAGGCACTTCATAGAGAAGAGGAAATACAGACCCTTAAGGGCATGTTAGCTCAAAAGGACAAGGAAACTGTTCGCCTTAAAGACCAGCTGCTTCTAAGAGATAAAACTATTGGTAAGCTAAGGGCTTTGGTTGAGTTTGCTTGGACAGAATTCGACAGTGCTAAGAAAAGAAATATAAATCCTAAAGCTTCTGCTATCGAGGAACAAGAAAAGGAGACTATACAGGAGATCAATGGGACAGCTTCAATTGTCAATGAAATTGGAATTACAAACCAAGATGGAAACACACCCACCTCGGCCCATGTTTCTTCCATTAAAGGGGAACCTCCTTCCCTTCTCTCAACATTCAATGGCCCTCAAGCCCCTCCAGCAGAAGCGAAAATCCCAAGGGAAGCTCCTATCCCGTTGACAAAAGAAGCAAAACAAGATGACAAACCCCTTGCCTCGGCACCTATATTCTACGTTGGACCTATTCTCTCAGTTTCCAACTCTAAAGGCCATTCACTTCCTCCACCTCCACCACGTCCACCCCCTCCACCTTCACGTATGGAAGCAAACATCGTAGGAGCAACTCCGACCCCTGTTCGTGAATTTCATATCGCTCCACGTCCACCTCCTCCACGTCCATCACCTCCACCTCCACCTCCACCTATGGAAGCAAACATCGTAGGAGCAACTCCGACCCCTGTTCGTGTATTTAGTGTTGCTCCAGTCCTACGGATAGAAGCGAACATCACAGGAGCAACTCAAACCCCTGTTCGTATACATCGTCCGAACAACACAGAAACAAACCCAAGCTCATCGACGATTAGAGTAGCCCATCAAGATGGAAAACCCCATGTCTCAGCTCCCATACCTTCTGTTGTTAAACCTTAATTCTACCCTTGTTTTTTTAATAGAAAGTCACAATTAGAAATCATGTCCAGTTTGGTGTCCATATCTTCCATTTGCTGCGAATGGAAAATGTAGTGGCTTTTGTAGGACAATGTGGGGATGCAATTTATGAAGGATTGTTTCGCAGGCTGCAGAAAAATTGTAATATTGAAGGGACTCTTTAGCAAAGAAAGTAATCAATCCAGTGGCAACAGAAGAATCTTTTGTCATGATTTTGGATGCTTTACAGGCTTGTTTGTGGGTTTTCTATTGAAATACAGTACTTTTGCGTTGTCCCTTGTCCATATGACCCGAGTTTCACAACAAACATACTAGATAAGTGGAGTAAACTCTTCGCACTTTGCAGGACGAACTAGTTTTTCTGATTCCATGAAGACTGCTGTAAGAAATAAGGACACTATTGCTCTGAGGAGTTTTAGTAATGAACTACATCAGCCAGAACAGGGAAGGCCCTGGATATCATGCACGAACCACACAGACAAGTGCAAGATAAGCTGTGAATGGAAAATGGAAACAGAGCTGCGTAGCAGTTGCATTCTGTGCGTAAAAGATTTCTCAATATATTAGCAAAGCCACTGCAGTGACTTTCAAAAGCATTTTCGGTTCGGTTTTTACCCTAAAAAATAACCCAACCAAAACTTTTTATTTTTAAATTAAAAACCAAAACTGGTTCAAACAATCAATTTCGCTCCTTTGGGTTAATTGAAGTAAAGAACCGGGAAAAACCGATTTTATCAAACTATTGAGTGTTGAATCCCCTGCTCCGAATCACTTCATTCTAATCCATAAATAGCATATTATCCCCAACGTAAATAATAGGAGTAATAGCATAAAAAGAAGAAGAAAAATAACATATTTTCTTCTGATGGAAGCGTAAGTTTCTTCAATAGGCTTCGTCAATTGCAGAAGGGTTCCACCAGCATCCAACAATAATGTATCAAATGCTTTTTTAACAGACTTTGTTGCTATTGTAATTTAAAGAAACAAAGTGAATGAATGTGATCTATTGAAATACTGTACCCATTTATATACATGTGCTAAATAATTAAAACACTAGTAGAAAGGAAGAGTGACCAGACTAGCAGAGTGGATGGCCATGGAAGAAGATGAGCTTGATAGCTTCAATTTGATAGGTTCCATGGCTTTAAACAAAGCGTACACATGAGATTGGCCAAACAGGAAATGGAGATATAGAAATTGAATTGAGCAAAATAAAGAAAGTTATAACTTAGAAGATTGCTAGATACCCTGTTTTTTCTGGAGACTTTGAACCTTAAAACTGGAGATGACAAGAAAACATAGAAACCAGAGGAGGGATGCGAGAGCTGAGACTGAGAAAACTTGAGGGAGGGGGGCAGCTGGGTTTGACCTGGCCTCTAGAGTTAAAAGAAAAGTTTATGTTTATACTGTTTTTTGTTTCAGTGGTGATTGAACCAAGTTTCAGACTGTTAAAATCAATACCGAACCAATTGTTTTATTTTTATTTTCTAATAGGTTAATTCAATTTTTTTTCTCAATTTTTTCAGTAAATTTTTTTTGTTTTCTTATTTAATCAGTTTTTCGGTTTTTTTTTCGACCCTACTTTCCCTACATGAAAGCAAAAGCATTTCTACAGCATTCCAGTTGCGCATCAAGTAATCTTACAATCAAAACAATCACACAATATTACAACTGTCATCAATTTCACACAGCTAACTAACAGTTCCCATGTGTTCTGATCTTCCAAGCATGAACGACTATAAGCTTGAGTTCTAAATTAAAGATTTTCTCCTATGAACAAATTCCATCCCCTGCCAGGAGTACAAACATCTGCAGCAGTTATCTCCCAAATGCTGAATGAATTTCTTTGCTATTCAGAAGCTTAACACCTTGGAACCCCAATGGTTCTGTAACCCAAAATCTCCACGAAAAGAGCAATCACTGTTCTGACAATCACTGAACCTGCATCGAAACCATTGTCCGCTAGAAAACCAGATGCCTAGAACAGAGCAATCAACCTTGCTAAGAATTTATTATCCAACAATCTTACAAACCGAAGATAATTCTTAAATTATTTGCAGGGAACACAAACTCCGGGTAAGAATTACATAGTTACTTTCTTTGAGCAGGGAAGCATGGTTCCCCTTACCTAGACGCATCAAACATGTAATGGCTTGGCACTGTTGTTGCAGAGGATGGTTGAAATTTGATATTTTTGTTTATTGCAGTATGTGGCAGCGAGTCACTGCTTTAAAGTTTCATAAGGTGTTCACAGAGGAACTTCCTAAAAATGCAAATGCGAATCCAAATTATTCAATCTATGGTTTTTATGCTATAAAAATGACATAACAAGGCCCTCACCCACCCGCCCCTTCAAACAGTAAAAGTGGAGAACAGAATCCAAATTGATTGATTGAATCACATTCACAATCCTATGCAAATTTCAAATATAAAGGATAACAATACAAAATTCAGACAAATAACTAAAGGACAGGGCTTCTGCAAAAGTACCTGATACGAGTAGTTAATAACATGTTGCGCCAAATCATAGCCAGGAACTGGCAGATATTTGATGTGGCTCCTCCCCACAAAAACAAAGTAACCCCATTAAAGATGATGAAATATCTCCCTCACATTTACAAGTAACCACATAAAATAAGCAGAGTTAGCACCATATTCAAACATAATGGAGAATCCCCATGAAATCTCTGAGGTAGCTATGGCACTTGACTTGAGACTGCTCCTCAAGGTTCACCTTTACAGGAAACATGAAATTCATCTCATCACATAGTTCCAGACTTCCAGCGATGCCAAGACCAAGCTCCTCTTTTCCTGTCTATGGTGCTTGGTTTCTCATTGTTGACCTATTTACTACACCTTTCATTGTCATCCATGCATGGCAACCAAGTCGGCAGGTCTATAAATGTGTTTTAATCATTGTCAAAATGACTTGTGGATAATTATACAGCAGTGGGCTTCTGTACTGTAAACACTGGTCCTGTATTTAATGGAAGGAGGCTCCAATAGGAACCTTGACTGTCAATACAACAGCTCTGCCATTTGATTCTATAAGATCCTACTGGAAAATGAGAAACATCAAGAAGGCAATTTGAAAACCCTTTCCTTGCATCGATTAGATCAAAACACACAAATCCAGTAATAATCTCATCAGAATCAATGTCTTTTTCCCTGCCACGTTTACTGTTACTAGTCTTCTTTGTACACTCTGTTACATGGTGAAACAATTTTTCATTCATTTGAATCAAGTTGTCAGTGTCCAAAGGTCCATTTTCCCATAGAAATTGCCCCTTGGTTTCTCCATTTTCCTTGCACTCTTGAAAAGACATACTAGAATAAAGGACACAATAAGACCTGGTGACTACGAATGGAAGATCTGGTGGCAGATTTCTTAATTGAAGACAAAGATTCAGCGATAAGTTGAAGCCTGGCAAGACAGACAACTGATTTGAGTTTCTGGCATCTGCATTGAAGACAAAGAGCTCTGACCCGATGCAAGGCCTGAATTTTAATGTCAAAGTCAAATGTTAGAACCGATGAAATGGGTGCAAGAATTAAACTAAAGAAAGGAATTTTCAAATTTTTGCATGGAAGTTATACCACTTTTCCTAGAGTTCATTTAATGAAAAAGGATCCACTAAAAGTGAAATTAAATTCTGCCAACAATCACAGTTCTTTGGATAAGAAGATAGCAAACTGATCATTAAGGAGCAATTAAAAGATAAGAAAGACCTTAGGAAAATGGAAGAATCCACTGTTCCACAAACCTGAAGCAGCTTATAGAGGGAGAAGAATAGGTGAAATCATATGGTTAACATACAAGTCTTTTGGGTTTTCCATAAGACCTTCATGAGCAAGTAAGAAACAATCAGTTAAAAACTGGTATGTCTCAGAAACCATTAAGCTAAAGAAGATCTCTGCTGCCTCGTGGTTTGCCATACATATTATCAAAAAGAAAAAGGAAAAAGGAAAGAAGAAATTTTCAAGATAAATGAACAAATTTCACCTTGTGTATTAAGGGTAGCAAAAGAGCATTAGAGGTGACCCTCACATGCTCTGGAAGGAAGAGGAGAAATAAAAATAGATGATTACTGTGGAAAAACATGAGGAGCATACCTTATTTTAAAGAAATATGCTGGCACCTGAAAAGGGATGCGCATCCACTTCGTGATAGTGTTCAAGAGAAGTTGGAAACCATCCTTGGTAACTTGGGAGAGAATCTCCTCATTTTTCTTTCTATTTGCCTCTTCTTTTAATGCAACAATGCCAGCAACAATATAATTGCAAACATCAAGAATATCTCTTTCTTCACCACTAATGTTCAATCTTTGGCTTCTAGATTGGTGAAAATTATCATTAGGCTGTACACCAACACCTAAAACCAAGCACAGATGTGAAATTGTATCTTGGTCCAAGTGCCATAACCGCCTAATTAAATTTCGCACCAGCATTCCTTGTAAATAGTGCTTGGAGTTTTCCAAATCACAAGGCATTAAAATTTCATTCGCAAGCTGGTCTGAAATTGAAATAGCAAATCCAGTAGCAAAAGCCAACAGCAAACAACTTAATGCAAGTGTAGAAATGATCTTTGAACTTCTGCTGTCCATTCCAATGAAAGACATGGAAATTAAATCATATTCCTGCACCAGCCTGTTCAACCGGAAAGATGATTGAGTAATTTGTCGCAAAGAGTTGAGATACTCATCTTTTTTCTCACCCTTTATATTGTTGCTAATACTGTCCTCACTAAGTGAGGTGGCACCCAAGACTTTAACAACATCCGCCATAGTTCCTAGAAGTTCCACCCTTATAGCTAAAAACCATCTCTGGAAACAGAATGATTTATCGGATGTGACAATGGATTCTAATGTTTTCCTTGAAGAACAAAGTCCATGATGAGCCTGACGAAGCATTTCAGTATAATTAGGGTCATGGATATTCTCAACAGCACCTTGACCAAGTTCATCAGAAAAGTCCTGGAAAAACATAACTGGAAATTCATTCATCTTTGACTGGTCTGCCAAACTGAAACCCCATTGTGCTATGGGATAGAACTGGAATTTGCTCTCAGTTTGAGCAAATTGAGTTAATGATTTTAACCAGCAAGAGCAGGATCCAGACTGAACCTTACTTGTTAGTTGCTCAAATACAAATGCAGCTGTGATCCATGCTCCCTGACATGCTGCAAATGTCCCAGCTTTATAAGCAGACCAGTTATCCCTCTCTGTCAACAGTTTTTTTGCACAATCCAGGGTGAAAAATTCACGCTCAACCAACTCACTGCAAAGTGAACAATTCAAGTTGCTATCAGGATTGCAACTTTCCTTCTTGTTATGAACTACATAACTCCACATGGAATGAGAGTGCAGCAGTATGGAGTACATTATAAGTACATACCACTGAAATAAACCGCAGCGATGCACAGACTGAACTAAAAGCTTTACTTTGTCAACTAATTGGGTGGTGATGGCACCAGCTTCATTCATAATTTCAATGCAACTAACAGAAAATTTATGGACATAATATGCCAGCTTCAAACTAACGCCCACATTTTCTCCTTTAAAGTCAAAAACCTCTGGAACTGATAAACTTTCTTGCCTTATAACTATGTTGCCTTCATGTGCATCCACAAGATACTCAATAAACAACCTAACTTTATCCACTACAGAGACACCCAGATCTGGATGTTCTCTAACCAAAGAAAGTAAAAGACTGAGCAGGCTTCGAACTTCCTGAAGGACTCCTGCACCAGCCTGGCAGAGAACTAACAATGGCTTCACCAGCAAAATAACCCGATCAATAATTATGGAGATGGTTCGTGTTAGCAGAGGAGAGAAAGAATTCCCACCAGATTCCATTTCAGCTCTTCTGCTGAGCTTCATTGATAAATCTGCTAGAACATTTATGGCTAGAAGGCTCTTTGACATAATAGAAGACTCGGCTGAATTCTCAATGGTAGTCAAAAGAGGAGATAATTCAAGCATGTTGTCTTGAGGTAGATTATGTAGTCTATATAACAGCATCTGCAATTAAATAATGTCTCAAAGAATATACCAAATGCCAAATCATTACTTGAAAGATTGGATTCAGAAATGACCTTATGCAGAATTTGCAAAGCTTTGCATTGCATGGATAATGGAAGGTCAGCTTCGTCTACAATTCTGGAAAATGTTTTGATTCCATGTGCACTGACAGAAGAGAAAACAACTCCTCTCATAAATATGAAGTGAAGGCATCTTAAAGCTGTTGCTTGCAATAGCAAATCTTTCTCTTGGCTAAGGAACAGTAAAAGCAAATCCACCTGTTAACAGATGGCAAAACTAATTACAAATGAAGCAACCATTATATTTCTCAATAATAATAAGACAATAAATTTTACTTAATTGCATAGAAAACTTAAGCTGCATAAAGCTATCACAGCATGATGGAAGAATAAATTCTGTGGGTGATAAATTAGTAGAGAAATATCATTATTCTGAATCTAAACAAGGTATTAAAAGTGTATAATTATACAAGTTTGCGATAAACTAGAAAAAAAAATACCGAACCAAACAAAATCACCCACAATTCACCAAGGAGATTCAAACAGGTACCTGTTCCAATAATAGAAGGGTTGATTTCGATGCAAGTTTTGTGAGAGAAACCAGCATTGTAACCACAAGGTCTTCTTCCAAAGAGTCTAACAACTTTAGGCCTGTCTGTAGCAGACCAATAGTTAGTATTATTTTATAAACTCCGAGATACAGATTCACATGTACAACAGTGACAAGCAATCTTGACAGAATGAGTTATTAGCGCATAAAATCATTCCATAAGTGTGCTAAGTTGCATCACACCATGATATGTAAATTCTGTATTATCAGTAAATCACTAAGGTACACTGGTGACCATGTATTTCTTCCTTAAATCTTCATCCAATAGCTCTTATATGCTAAGAGGTTACATTCAATACATATGTGAACTTAATTCAAGTTTGTTAATCCGATAAGGAGCAAAGTATCAACATGCAGTTCAGATGAGGGAAAAAATCAGAATAACAGTAACAAGATTGCATCAACCAACATTCAAAAATGGTCATGCTTTCGATTAAAACCACATCAAGATTAAAAAAATAAATTAGTATATAGTCAAAAAGTTGAATATTTTGTAATATTTGTACTGTATTATAATCTTTATTTATAAAATCCACTACAGGTGACTTTTAATGATATTGTTTGGTGAACAAAAACATGTGGAAGATCATCCAAACTTCCTAAATTTACTACATGCATATATGTCTTTTTTATCAAACAATATAACTAGATTCAATTGTAGTGAGTCATCCAAACTTTCTAAATATAACATGTATAAAGCTCCACAGAGAGCTATATATTCACTATTACTTGGAACAACAAACTACAAGCTCACTACATTGTCTAGAACAACAAAGCAAACATGTATGTTCTGATATGAAATTGGATGAGAAGAGACTCAAAACCTTGTAGGCTCTACTTGCAACAGAATATGAGGGCCCCATTTTAGCAAAAACTCGTGTTCCAGCTAATCTTATGGTCAACAATGTTTCAGATGAAGTGACCATATTAACCAACATCTCTAAGACAACGGGGACAAAGTCACCTGCCAACTCACAAAAGCAACCTGCAGCAAATAATGACGCCTGTACCTGCAGAAAGAAAAGAACGAAGGCCAGTTACACTGTATGATAAAGAGAATCCTTTAATTAAAATAGCAAACACCCAGCGAGAAACCACAGCGGCATAGCAGAAACAAGCAATCACAAACTTAAAATTTTCACAACAGACATAATACTGACCTCACCTGCAAAACATCAGAGGAGATCATACTGGAAAGTATGAGGTACCGTATATGAGCGCTGTCTTTTGCAAAAGGAGCCCAACAGCCAAAGAGAGCCAATGCCAAGGCCTTTGAATCAACATCTCCGGTATCAAAAACTATTTTAACTCTTTTCAGAAGTTCCACATGATTTTGCACCCTGTCCTTTGACAAAATCCCTCTATACTGTCTACCTTTCATTTTCTTATTATCACGGCTCTTGAGCTCCAACAAGAAAACCTTTACTATAGAAACCCTTGTTTCTCTGTCACCAAACCTGAATGCATCAGCAAGCCGTAATAGAATTGTATTGGCAAAGAGCCTATCCTCTCCTGTAACTAACCCAAACATGTTATAAACTGCCATAGTTGGTTTGGGTTCTTTACTCCACTCCTGAATTCTTTTGCCAATTCGTTGTATGCCCTCAATAGCTTGTCCTAAAACATGGTAAAACTCTTTCAATTACCATTTACTCAATATCCCTCTAATGAATTTGCATAAATTCAAACTTTTTGAAGCATCAGCAACTCCAAGTTAACATACAGATTATTAAAAATAGAGTAAAAGTGTATACTTACCAGGTTTTTTAGAGCGAAGGGCCTTCTCGAGCTCAATGCTCCATTCCATAGCACAAGCTGCAGAAATCCTCTCCATTTTTGCTTGCTAGAGATGAATTTTGCAACAAATTCATGAATATATCAATTCCATGCCTCTTCCTTCTTAAAAATAGAAGGAAAAAAACCCTAAACCCTAAATGACCAAATTTGTTTACAAAATTGAAACTTGATGGTGGCGATGTAAGACTAATGCTAGAGCTTAAGAAGCAATTTTAAGCAAAAAAGTAATATCGCAGAGAAACGAAAGGCAATAGGGGACTAATAATTCTGGCCTTCAGAAACGATGCTCTGATAGCGGTCGACGGCGGGGTGTGCGAACAGTGTGACTGCGCGTGATCAGTCGGGGGTGCGTAAGGAGCGTATATATAAATTATAATGAGAGAGCGCGGGGCGCTTCAAGAATCTAAGATCCGATTGTTGAGAATTAATGGGCTATTAAAGGAAAAGCCCAGTTACGTAGAAATATGAACAAGTGGGGCCCATTATCGAGGAGTTCTAGGATGGAACGGCCCATTTTGTTTTCTTTCAAGTAAGTTATAGATAATTATTCATATTTAGTTTTTGATAATAATAGTTATATTTTTATGATTCTTTAAGAAAAAAATTTATTTACATTAAATAATAAAATTAATTTTAAAATATCAAGAATAAAAATAAATTTTGACCTTGGTTCTAGTGATATATTATTATAAATTTTATATATGTAAAAACCCTGTAAATATTTTCGTTGAAGAAATATCCACCCGGGCAAGTGCAAGCAATGTCATTCCAAATCATGTAAGTAAGAGTTTAATTTCTGACAACGGCTGATTTGTGGAGCAATTGCTAGATTGGTAGTTTCAAAATTGGTGTAAAATTTTCATTTTTGGTCCTTAAGCTTCTTAAATTATAAATTTGTGGTCCCTCTATTCTTCTAAAATTCTATATATTTAAACCATTCAATAATCATGATGTATATTTTTAAAAAAATAAATATATTTCTTAGTTAATTTTTTTATTTTGTATTATTATATTCTTTTAGGTTTTTTCTTATATTCAATAGTTTTTTATTTTATTTTATTTTTCCTATTTATTATTATTAGGGCTTTCTAGTTTTTTTTTCTATATAAAAGATTGGAATAGTCTTTTAGCAATTAAGACATGGAAAAATAAGAAATAAATATGTTCGATGTCTCTTCCATAATTATGGTATTTTTGGTCTAGGAGGGTTTTGACTTATAACAAATTCTTATCCTATGATTCCTAGTGGTTTTGATTGGAGATCGTAGATGA
>Ga0325401_1004304_pt1 | contig 13403 bp, 9 predicted proteins | sample PopdelMetagenome_FD_205666 | JGI IMG/M metagenome (GOLD analysis project Ga0325401, IMG submission 205666) | Populus deltoides microbial communities from Bellville, Georgia, United States - Xylem-PdKOR-R2 | ecosystem: Host-associated > Plants > Phyllosphere > Stem > Wood/Secondary xylem | place...
CTCTGTAAGTTTGAAATTCTACTGTGAAAGATTTTTTTTATCTGTAAAATGTTTTAAGAAAATAAATATAGAAAGAAAACTATCCTGTTAAAAATCTATAAAACACTTTCCTATACAATATATATATATATATATATATATATATATATATATATATATATATATATATTACGAAAACAAACTGACCCATAAGTGCACAAAATTTCCACTCCAACATCATGAAACGTGTATGCCACACGTGACCCAGAGGGGGAGACAATTGACAGAGACAACGACGTGCCTCCTCTCATTTTCTGCTGATGCAACCTATCCATCTCCTTCCGTTCAAGCTCATTACAAAAAACAGCCCCACGTTAGAGCATTCACGAAGCTGACAGTTTTTTTGCTGTCCTCGAAAAATATAAAATTAAACAACACTTGTTTTCACCACAAATCATGTTTTAGTCCCTGGAAATTCGATAATTTTTAGTTTTGACTTCTATGAATTAAAACTTTTCAATACCAACCTCGTACTCTTAACATGGCATTTGTCGTTAGGGAACGGCTACATGATGCGGATACAATAGTATATTTAATTAATATCTTGTGATAACGAATCTTTTATATTATTACAATTGTTTCATTAATATATCAGAACAAAAATAAAACAAACATATTTGTTCTAGTTAAATATATAAAATATTAAATATATATGTTTTTAAACAGTTTTTCAGGGCATGAAATACTGATTTTTTATATTTTTTTTATTGTACGACAACAATCAATTTGGAAATCTAAATATAATAATTGTTGTCAAATGGTTAAAAAAATAACTAAAAAAGTATATAGTTTTTCAGCTTTTTATATCGTGCCCATATCTTTATCTTACTTCTTTTTTTTTTTAAAAAAAACCACGCATTTAATTATGCATAAAAATCTATACAAATTCAAGGATAAACCAACAAAAATTTTAAAAAAGTGATCGGCTATCAGCTTCTCTTGGCTGTTGAACAACAAAAAGTCAGTTTATATTTTTTTTTTTCAACATCTCAGACTCTATATATATAAAAAAAGCAAAACAAATCGTAAAATGTTAGCAGTCGACTTAGAAAAAGGCAACAAACAAAGGACATTCCATGTAAAACCAAGCATCCATCGTCACCGGTTGACCAGACAAGCTAAGCTACCTCGTCACTAAAACCGAACCGGCTCGAAAACAAACGGCTCGATCGCACACATCGCACGTGGATTTACTCAACCTCGAACTAAAACCGACTAGAAAATTAAATTATATATTTTTTTGAAATTAAACTAAAAAGAGAAAAAAAAAAACACAAACTCGAAGAACAACAAACTCTTTTGCCCTCTGCTCTCTTTTCTCTCTCTGGTAACCTCAAAGAGAACACCAATACGAGGGTTTTATGCTCGAAACCTAAAAGTCGCAGACCGAACACTTCAGTTTTAGAGAGAAAGGGTGAAAAGGAGAGATTTCTTTGGAGAGAGAACCACACAAAAGTTTTCGAGCGCTGGCGCTGTTTCACTCCCCAGCTAGGGTTTTCGTATTGATTTATGATAAAGGTATGAACTTTATATTAGTTTCTTTTTGGAGATTTAGTTTTTTTAGTTGTTTATTTATTTCCATTCATGGGATTTATTGTTATTTAATTACTACACATATACAAGCATTGATTAGGGTAATCTTAATTCAGTTCACAAAATTTCTTGTAATTTGCACCATATCTTTTAACAACAAGCAATAAACAATACCTAGGGTTTTTCTCTTGCTTTCTTACATGGATGGTTTTTGAATTCTAGGGTTTGATTTTCTCTATTCATGTTACTGGGTTTTTGAAATGTAATTGCTGAAATTGAAGGAAAAGCAAGTTCTTCTTCATTGTTTTGAGCTGATTGCCCTTGAAATTTGTTTCGTTTATCCTTTTTAATTGATGGGTTTTCATTTTACTGTTCCTTTCTCTAATTAGGAGTCAAGTGGGAGTGAAATGGTCTATAATTGGTGGGTGCTATTAAAAAGTTTTGATCTTTAGATAGTGTTAGTGTTAATTTTAGAATAGTTTTTATGTTGGTGCATGTCATCAAATTTGTGGACTGATTACTTTGTGTTGTGTACAATTGGTATTGGTGGGTTTGTGTGATCAGTTCTTCTATGACCCGTGTTCTTATTGAAAATGTTTTTGACTTGTGTTCCTATTGAAAATGTTTTTACTGTCCGTGTTACGAGTGTTGATGAAGGGATTTTGGTATATGTTGAACATGGACTGATGGATTGATCCGTGCACATAAGAGAAATCTGGTACAGTGATGCTGGCTCGGAAACTGTATTTCTGTTATGCTTCACAAAATCTTTACATAACATGTAATAGTCGAGATGATAGACACCAAGCATACTGTAAAGTATGTTATGTATTGAATTCTTGCAGCATATCATATATAGAATGAATTAACAACTTTTGTTGATGTTATTATAGTGTATCCAATCACTTTCTTGGTTTGGCATTTTAAAAGCTGGTTGTGCCCAGGACGTATGAAAGTATGTGCACATGCTTTGGTGTCATTCATTGGTGCTTAATATGTTTGAATCTTGTTAAAATGCTTATTCCACGAATGTGTTTCTCGATATAAAAAGAGTGAAAGAAAGTTTCTCACCAGAATTCCTGCTATCTTTGGTTTTGTGCTGTTTTTGGGTGCATTGAAAAAAGATAATGGTGCCCGATCCTTACAATCGTTCTGCATTCTCTGCTTAATGCTCCGATGCTTCAAAGTAAGTTTCCTAGTGTTCGAAGACAAAAACCATAGAGTAGAAAGAGGGCCCCCAGTCCTACCTGATTCTGCATGAAAACAGTCAACTGTTCCATTCCCCTCTGAGAAAACAATATCTAACTCCCAGTTCGAGGTTCCAAATTCAAACTAATTATATGATTCACCATGCATTTTCCATTATTTGTGCCATGATTACCAGCCTACAATTTGTCAGATTCCATGCAATCTACTATCTGCAGCTCTAGTGTACCTAGCAAACTGTGTTAGAGGAGGCAAGTATTGATTATATTTGATAAAGGAAATTATACTCAACATGGAAGGTCAACTAACCTTCCCTTTTTGCATTTGTTGTTCTTAATGGGTAATTTGTTTACTTTTCTTCTACATCTCATCTTCTGTTCTTTTTGTAAAATAAGAGTATTCTGTGCCAAGGGATAACCTTGACACACGCTCTTAATGTTCTTCAATTTATATTATATATTTATTCTGGTTTCTACTGAGACCATATATCCTGTAATGAATGAATTGGTCCATCTCATGCTGTTATGTGGTTTTAGTTGGTCTTTGTTTAGTTTCCGAGCACATGTTTTTTAATGACTTCTAAGCTTAGATATAATAGGTGTTTTTCAGCTAATATGTACTGTCTCAAGCTGTCCACTTAGAGATTCTATTTTGTCCCTTCCGCAGGGTGTCCTGTAAATAGTTCTGAAAGCCACTGTGGTTCTTGATAGAAAAGAGCAGATTATTAAGCCACAAGGACTTCTTCAATGCTTGGAGGTACATTTAAATCAGTATGACACTTGAAGATTTCTTTACCCTGACTGAGATGAAGGATGGGCTCACAGCCCCTTCACGAGTCCATGAGTTGGTTGCTGTAATGCAGAAAGAGAAACATGGTGTTTTGAATAATGTTGGAGATTCAACCAGGCAATGGGCTGCTGTTGCAAGCACAATTGCTGCTACAGAGAATAAAGATTGTCTTGATCTTTTTGTTAACTTAAATGGACTATTGTTTATTGATAGATGGTTAACGATTGCTCAGAAGTTCAGTAATGAAACAAGTGAAGGCTCTGTAGAAGAGTCAATTACTGCATTATTAAGGGCTCTGGAAAAGCTGCAAATAGACAAGGAGAGGTCCATTTCTTCAGGGGTCTGGGGCACTGTCAATAATCTTCTTGACCACAGTAGTTCTCGGGTTCAGGATAGGGCAAGGGCATTGTTTGATAGCTGGAAGCCTGGTGAGGTTAGTGATGCAATTCACCATGATGTTCAGAGTGTTGGGGCATTTGATGATGTTAGAATGAATGACAGTGAGACTGGAAAAACTGAATGTGTTGCTGTCAAAGTTCCTCTTTCAAATGGAAGTGCTGATGTAGAAAATAATGCTGCAGAACGAACAGGGGATGAAAGTTTGCAATCAAGAAACTCAAATTGTCTTCAAGCAGAAAGCGTGCAGGATGTACAGATTCAAACTAATGATTGTGATCATCAAATTTTAGACCATAGAAATTTGGAGGATAGAACACAAGTTCCTCTTACTGCTGCTGTGGATAGATCATTAGATCCTCTTAACACCTCTGTTGTGTCAAAATCTGATCAAGAAAGCCTGTCACTGAAAGAAAAGTCCCCAGTAAGTAGTGCTGTGGAAGAGAATGTTTCCACTGAGCCAGATTCAGAAGCTCCAAAGATGCTCACTGACAAATCAGCCTCTTATAGCAAAGTGGAACCTGGAGCTATTTCCTCGAGCAATGTTGCTGCAATTGCTGAGGAAATTGTGTCAGAATCTGCTTTGCAAAATAATGTTGATGCCAAAGAGGATAATTGCTGTACAAGTACAAGTGGATCCAGTGTTGTGACAATACCCGTATCTACATCAAAAATTGGGACAGATGAAGCGGAGAATAGAGATCAATGTCAAACACCTATATTTAACTCCGGTGCTGAAGATGGTGAATTTTCTCCTGACCCTCCACAGCACTTGGCTGGCAACAAGAGCCCATTGGAAAAACCTGACAAGTTTGGGAGTCTATTTTCACGGATGGAAGATGTTGGTGCCAGTGATGATGATAGAGAACATAGCAGTGACGGGGCTGAGGATAATTCTGATTTCTCTAAACCAACCACAGATAAATGTAGTCCGGATTTGATTGGCAGAAGAAGATCTGATATTGAGCTTGAGTATGGCATGGTTGATGCTCTTGAAGTTGCTCGACAAGTTGCTCAAGAAGTGGAGAGAGAAGTTGGGGATTACAGAGAACAATCCTGCAGCTCGTCTTCTGAGAAAATCTTGGAAAGTGGTATTAAGCAGCCAGGTAGCCCAGATTCCATAAATGGAGAGCGGGACCTATCCACTGAGATCCCTCCGGAAAATGTGCCAACCAGACTGAATCAGTCTTCTGAGACGTGTGCTGAGCAAGAGGGGCGCTTAATTGATTCAAGTAATCTGGAAAATGAAGCAGAGAATGGCATGCATGACCTGGAGTCTTCTCAGGTTACTGAAGTGGCTCAAGAACCAGAAGTTAATACAGAGAAAGGCCTGTGTGATTTTGATTTGAATGAAGAAGTCTGTTCCGATGATATGGTTCTTCCTATGAATACATCCCCCGCCCTGATTTCCATTGTTTCGGCTTCAAGGCCTGCAGCAGCTTCTGGATCTCCTGCAGCTCCTTTGCAGTTTGAGGGAAATCTTGGATGGAGAGGTTCTGCAGCTACTAGTGCTTTTCGTCCAGCTTCCCCACGCAAGACTTCTGATGGGGACAAGACTGTTGAGACTGTTGAAGCTGGGGGAAGCAGCAATTGTTCAAAACAAAGGCAGGTGTGCCTTGATATTGATCTCAATGTGGCCGAGGGCGGAGAGGAGAAGGTTGTGGATTTAATTTCTTCAAGACAAATTCCAGCCTCATCAGGCTTCCATTCTGGGGAATCTTCTTTAGAAGTGGGCTGGAGAAGACCAGAGAGGCCCAACCTGGATTTAAATCGTACCAGTGATGATGGTGATGCTTCACTGACTGATCTGAGAATGGAGGGGCAGCTATTTTACCCACGGAACGGCCATCGTAGTCCATCTCCTGCTTCTTCATCTTCTTCAATGCAGCCTTCTCTTAGGAACTTTGATTTAAATGATAGACCTTTCTTTCATAATGACTCTTTGGATCACGGGCTGTCTCATAGCAAGTCCTCCCAAACTGCAAGTGTTTTTGGAGGATCTAAACTAGGTGATCCTGTTATTTCTATCATGGGTACTAGAGTGGAAGTGGGCAATCGAAAGGAAGTTGACAAAAAAGATTTCATTCCGCAGGCTCCGTCCCTGCCAAACAGCAAGCCTCTGGAACCTGTAATGGGTGCTAATCTTGCAAGAATGGGAGGTGTTTTGGGTATGGTTCCCGCTCTGCCATACACTCATGCTCCTGTTTTTGGGTACAGTGCATTGCCAACAGCACCCGCCATATCTATTCCTTCAGCTATGTATGGTTCTGCTGGCTCCATCCCTTACATGATGGATTCAAGGGGAACCCCTGTCATGCCTCAAATAATGGGCTCTGCACCATCTGTTCCTCCTTACTCCCAGCAACCATTCATAATGAGTATGAGTGGTGCACCCCTGAGTTTAAATGGTGCTGGGCCCTCACGGCCTAGCTTTGACTTAAATTCTGGTTTTGCAATGGATGGGGGGAGCACGGGTGGTTTGCGCCAGCTGTTCATGCCTGGCCAAGGCAGCTCACAACCTTCTTCAAGCTCTGGAGTGGGTGGGAAAAGGAAGGAACCAGATAGTGGGTGGGAACATGCCTACTCTTTACAATATAAGCATCCGCAACCCCCATGGAGATAGAAACTTCCAAAATTGTCAGTGTGCCCACTATTGGAACCAGTTTGATTAAGTCTCTGATGTAAGCTGATTAGCCTAAGTGGGGAAAGCAAAATAAAATTGGGGGCAAATGTGAATGTAAAATGATTCATGAGATTAATTGCCGAAGGAGGAAAAGTAAAGGAAGATTAGGTTTTTTATTTGTTTTTGTTTTGTTTAGTTTCTTCCCGTTTCTGTGTTTCAAAGAAAGCAATTTCAATCATAGAAGCTTGGTACATGTAGCTGTAATTTTTCTTCGTCATATAGCACAGAAATTTAAAGGAACTAACTTTGTCTTCGAACTTATATTTTCAAGTTTTTCCTTTCCTGATGAACAGAAGCAAATGCTACAATTTTTGCTTGTTTTATATTGAAGAATTTTGTGTTCCGCCTGAGGACCAGATTGGTAAACGACTAAATTTCCTTTCCGGAGATCTTGAAAGCTACAAAAGGGTTGTGGAGGGGTGAATTTGCAGCACTCTTGCATATTGGATAAAACAAAATTAGCTGCCCCTGATGACTAATCGAGCCAAGCAACATCCTGTGAGCTAAAAACACAGAAGACCGACGAGGCCAAGATGTCAAGGCTTGGTTACGGATAAAGGAATGTCCTAGTTCAGGTCCTACCCTTGATATTGACAGTGATAAAGTATGATTGTAATTGTTTGTTTAAAGTATTTTTTATTTGAAAATATATTAAAATAATATTTTTTTTATTTTTAAAAAATTATTATTAATATCAGTATATTAATATTAAAATGATTTAAAAACATTCAAAAAATATTAATTTAAAAAACAAATAAAAAAATTAATTTTTTTTTAAATACTCTCAAAGCATAAAACCAAACAGGGATTTAGCAGTTACCATCCTCAGTGAAGACCGTTCCAGGACCTGTGGCGGTATGATGAAACCATTGATATCTTGTAATTCCTGAACCCACAGAAACAGCTCAGATAATACAAGACAGTTTCTGCTGACAAGAAAACTTTTTGACTTGCTGCTCGTAGTAGCTTACATATTTTTCTAACACGCAATTCCAGCATACAAGGTAAGTTGAGTTACATTTTTTCTCAGAAATAATAATCAAGTAACTAAACCCTAGTCAGGAGAGGCCAGCGAGCCTAGAGACCATTTTTTTCCACAAGGCAGCATAACAGATCAATACTCTGTGGGCCAACTGCCAGCATATTGCAATCTATAAATCAACCCAGGAAAGCATTTGTTTATAGGGTTTGATGTCACCTAGTGATACTGGGAAAAGAAAATACAGGATGGTAAGTTGAAACATCAAGGGAGATGATGAACGCTTCATTTGTATGGATGCTTTTGCTTTCGCACCATCAACGGTTAGTATCTGCCTGCCTCTCCAAAATCAGCACAGCTAAAGTATAGAACCTTCATAATTTATCGAGGTAAATGACCACATAATTTGATGGCAAACTTGATAGGGCTACCTCCGCTTATACCTGAAAAGAGAAAATGGGTATCAATGAGTATCTCATTCCAGTACTTGGAATGGTCAAAATCGGCAACTTCTGAAAAGAATATTATTTTGATATTTGTAACTAAAAAAGTCTTAGAACCTTATTCCAGAATGTCCTATCTAAACAAATCTATAGCATCTAAAGATATGCGCTAGCCTACTTTTAGAGGATTTTTGCAATACAAGCATCTCTGCCGGCATCAGGGAGTGACAAATAAAAAATCTATCATTAGGATCACTGCTGCAGTAATAATGCTCTGTATGACAATGCAGGTATCGTAGTGTATTTTATTTTTGGGAATCTAAAGATCCAGGTTACACCATCCTAAGAATACATAGGGCATTCATAACGTCAGAAACAGAAAATTTATGCAGTAATAGGACCCATGATGTGTGATAAACTACTTGTGAGTAGGCCCGCGGTTAACTGGTAGCAATGACTATGCCAAGACCACTGCTATTTATGTAGCCTGTGCTGATAGAGATAGGCCTCTTGCAGCTTTGGTTCTATGCCATAAAACAGTACGTAAAGGATCTAGAAAAACAAGTACTGAGACATGGAGATATATCAAGCTGATTTGTACCTTGATTTTCTCTTAAATGAATTCTTGGACTTCCTGTTTCTTGTTCCACTACTCCTCTTCTGCTTTCTCTCACTCATGTCCCTCCGGAACAGCTCCCGCATTTCTTCTGTCCTTGATTGAGTTCTTTCAGGAGGCGGCTTTGATTTCTTACCAGCCTTCTTCTGCACAATCTTGCCAGCATCCAATGCCTTCTTCATAGCCTCTGCTGCTTTCAACCGACGGTAACCCAGATCGACTAATGATAGTCCAGTATTTTCCTTCTTATTTTTTTCCACTTCCCTGCATTGCGATACAAGCAACTCATTTCACTTTGAAAGGAGCATGAAAGAAACCTCTGCACATAACAAAACTTTAGCACTGCAATAGTTGGCCTGGTTTGATGATCTATGAAAACTGAAAAGCACAAGATACATGGACATACAATATGCCAAATCGAATCCTGCCACATATACATCTTTGAGAACTATAGCTGAAGCGTTTGTCTACTTTATGATTTGATATTAGTCTGTTCAAAAGAACTAGTGCCAAAGACAACATAATAAGATTATATGCATGCACGATTTCTGCACACAGAAAAGGAGGGGACACGTACTTCTGGTTTCTCAGTTAGATATTCATCCTCTAGCATCTCTCTGCCCGCTTGTAGTTTTCGACGCTTTTTACAGGTTAAATCTTTCTGTTCAACAGATATTAGGTTTGTTTGGAAGAGCAAATCTTTTCAATCAGAAAATGGTAACATTAAATTGCAGAAAAACAATCACCTCACGCTCTCGCTTCCTCTTTTCCTTCATTTTAAGTCTTCAGCTTGCTGGGCACTCATCACCTCATTTCCAGAGCCTAACCGATGACTGCTGCATGCAAGTGTACACACCGTTTGATTAGTAGGAGAAACTAACCTTAAACTTGTATTGCTTAATATAAAGTCCTGAAAGTTGAACTGAAAGAGGAAAATCATTTAATACAAGAGAAAATAACTCAGGTTGTGAGTATTCCATTTGTAAAGAAGAAAAGCATTATTTCTTAGGAAGCATGCTTCCTCTAACATAAAAACCATCTTGACATGATTCTTATCCCCTTCACGTGTAAAATTATAAAAGGAGATCAAGAGGATAAACTTAAGGCATTACTCGGGGTTCCTTGGCGCATGACAGTGGATAAATCCTAGCATTCTTTATCAGCATTTTCTAAATGGCTATGGTACTTGCACTTTTCAATGGCCAGAAAAACAAATTCAAATTCCATATTACGACTGGGACTGATATGTCTTTGAAAGTACAGCGCATAACATAAACAACCACTACAGTATAGAAATCACCTTTGCTGCTAGCATTTTCTCTCTCTGTTACAAACCAGGTCCTTTTGGGACTTGAAAAGATTTCATCCTTATACGCAATCATATTTTCTGCCTGCAATAAACACAGTAAGAGCGCATGAACTCACTTTAGAGCTTTCCCAAGTTAACAGCTTCCAAAGCCACAAAATAATTCTAGACAGATAGTAATGACCTTCAATGCAATGCGATGGCCAAAAAATAGAAATTAAAAACCAAAAACAGAAGACAAGTTATCACTATGGACAATAGAGTAAGTGCATTATATCTCTGACAAGATCAACAGATAAGCAGTCTAGATGGAGAAGCGCTATACCTTGATTGCCTCCGTCTCAGCTTTTCTTAGAGCTCTCTCTTCCCTGCAGTAATTGAACATTGACAACATCAGCACAAAATAAGAAATTTTTTTAGCTAAAAGAACTACGAGAACAGAATTCCATCAAGACCTCTCCTCTTAATGAATGTCAGCCACTTGATTTTCCATTTCTCAATTATCTTAGAACACTTAATAACCGATTGCTCTGCAACGATACAGCTCTTCAACGATACAGACAACTCTGGGTGAGTCATATTCAACAACCACATGGGTGAAACTTCTAGTTTTAACATTAGAAACTTCATGCAGAAATAATGAAGAGTAAGACTATCTCCAAATTCTCCTTTCAAAAACACACTTCAGTGGGATCATGTGGAATATGGCCTTCAACTGAAAGCATCCACACATGATGTTTATGACAAAATATTTAGCAAATACTGAGGGATCAGCTATCATAATATAACAAAATTGAACATGAAGAGCCTATAAAAGCTAGAAACAAGATCTACTCATCCATGAGTTAGTGTGTTAATTCTTTCGAGTAGATTTAAATGGTGATACTTTAGTCCAGAAGCCATAAATACATTTTAATAAATTCCTTCCTATTGTTTTAGGAATACATTCAATATTCTATCAGATGCAGCACCATCCACTCAGCCAAACTATCGTGATAGCTAGGAGCATATGCACGGGTCAATGTTACTATTAAGGGGCCCATTTAAGATTCTCTTGGACTAAGAGGCCCATGTTACCGGCCTTCTCGGGTGAGCCCAGGTGTATAGGACGTTGAGAATGAGATTTCGTGCCTTCTCTCCGGAATAAGATTATGCGTGCTTTTTTTAAAACCAGAAATAGTTTAGGTTGAGATCGTTTTTGCTTTGCAAATCCTTTGGACGATAACCGCGAGGTTTGGAGTTAGAGCCTAATTGTCACTCGTTTTCTGAATTAAATCAACTAATTGTATGACGAGGCTTGAACCAAACCTTGTTAGTTTTGAGCTTTTTGATGCCAGATAATTGAGTTGTTTGTACGAGGAAGAGAGATGGAGATACTGAGAACAAAGAGAACACACGCTTTTTTTTTTAACAAGAAAGAAATTCACTCCAAAACCCTTTTGAAAAACAAATTTCCTTTAGAAAATATCTTATTACCAATGAGATTTTAAATCTGATTGTTCATACTACATGTGCACAGATAGAGAAACCTGCTTGCGATTCGAAGAAACAACACAACTTGAAAATATCTGATTACTATGAGATTTTAAATTTAATTAACATATTGTTTGTATTGCATATATCTAGATAGAGAAATCTATTTGAAATTCGAAGAAACAATCCCATATGTGATATTCATAGATCAAATCATATACTATATACTTTTCATTTGTAATTACATGTGCATCTATGTAAATTAGAGGATACTTCCATAGCTGTAGTGAGTTTGATTGTTGCTTCTTTTAGGAGTAAAATGAAAATGTCCAGTGAATCTTTTTAGAAAGAAAATGATAACGTCTATCGGTTTGAGAGAGACTGCATTGCGTCCATGTTTGTGTTTCGATTTAAATTTAAATTTTATTTAATATTGCAATTCTAAAACATAGCATTTATTAAATGTCGCCGGGTGCTATTTTTTTTTTTTTAAAAAAAAAACCAAAATTGAGATGCCAAAGAAAATCCAGCAAAGCTCTGTCCTTGGAAACTCACTCCAAATCTGCCCACTGTTTGACAGCTGGACAATTCCCTTGGTTTTGCTGTTGTCTGGTAGCAGCCTCCATTTCATTTCAGCCGTAGATCCAATTTTGGACTGAAATTTGAAGCAGTTAAAGTTCAAACGTACTATCGCTGCCCTTTCCCCTGTTTTTGCAGGGTTCAATCTATCAACCTCCATCTCAGGCTTTCCAGCTATATTCAACAGCTAAAAGATAGCTGACGTAGCAAAGCTTGAAACAGTTACAAGAAAAGAAAAGTACGAGACATTTTTATTTATACACAAAAATAAAAATACTCATCACTTGTTTAAATTATCTATGCACATTCTTGTATTTCCCCCCACCCTCAGGCAAGCAAACAAACAAACACCTTGTGGCTCACGCCTTTTCATGGAAAAAGCTCCACAATCCCCAACTAAACACACCAAAAACCAAGAAAAAAAAGTCTCTACCTAACATTTTTCAAACCCCCCTCTTTATTCTCCTCCTCCTTATTTGTCTTTTACTGTTTTTGCCCTTTTACAGAAAAGCCCGTATTGCTTGACATAGCTGCTAGCGCTGAGGGAGTCTAAACCGAACCTGAGAAGCGGGCGACCGGACAGCGACACCGTGCCAGCAAATACCACCTTTGCACATCTCATGAACATTATTGACACGATCCTGAGAAATCGCATACATGGCTTTACGAGAAATATCCCACGTCAGCGTCCCAATCAAGATTAAAACCACAACAGCAGTAGACACAATCAGCACGAATACACCACTGAAGCTCCTTCCACAGACCAGCCCGTAAGCCTTAATTCCCGCTATCACCGCCACGTAGATCGTCGTAAGATTCCCTATCACCGCATCAGACAGCGCCATAAAAAGACTCTGCACAATTGCTCGTAAATCTATCAGGGAAAGGAGGGTGTATAGACAAGGTGGAAACCGCAAATGGAAATGGAGGTGGGTTTTCAAAGTTGGGAATGTCGGTCGAGGGGTAGATGATACTTACGGAAAAGAGAGGGACTGAGGAAGGAATGGACTGTTTTATGTTGAGCTTATCTTCTGGCTCTTGGAAGGGCAAGTTGGGAGGTATCATATTTTTGTCATGCATACGCCGATTCGAAAGTAACCAAAGAGATAGTACCACGTGCATTTCCTCGCTTCGAGATGGAGAAACCTTTGCGACTATTTTATTTTAGTGTTTTTAATAGTAATAGCAGTAGATTCAAGGCTTTGATTATTCTTTTTGATAACGACGTCGTGGTAGATGAGGGTACTGCCATGACAGGGACGTTCTGTCTAACCGGTAAGGGACCGAGTAAATACGACCGATGGCCATTTCAAAGGAGTTATGTTGTTATCTAACAAGAGGGCGCAGAGAATTTCAATTTA
>Ga0325401_1004306_pt1 | contig 13399 bp, 12 predicted proteins | sample PopdelMetagenome_FD_205666 | JGI IMG/M metagenome (GOLD analysis project Ga0325401, IMG submission 205666) | Populus deltoides microbial communities from Bellville, Georgia, United States - Xylem-PdKOR-R2 | ecosystem: Host-associated > Plants > Phyllosphere > Stem > Wood/Secondary xylem | place...
GCTCCATCGGGGTCCAGCGCGGCCGGGAGAGGCGCCAGTGCTGGGTGTTGACGCCGCGCACCACGTCGGCGGTGAGGCCGAGGTGGGTGAGCAGGCGGCCGTGGTTCCACACCGAGCCGGCGCTCACGTCGAAGCGCACGGCCACCTCGGGCACGGCCTCGCGCACCTCGGCCGCGGTCAGGCCCTCCGGGCTGGCCTCGATCGCGGCCAGCACGCGGTCCCGGGCGTCGTCGACCCAGGCGAGCCCGTCGGGGGCGACGCCGGCCTTCTCGACGTCCTTGGCCATCCGCTTGCGCTCGGCCCCGGCCACCCGGGCGGAGGCGCTGCCCCAGGCCGCAGGCAGCAGGTCGCGCGGGAAGACGAAGAGCGTGCGCCGCATCGCGAGCTGCTTGACCAGGGTGCGGTCGACCTCGAGGGCCCGCTGCACGTCGTCGACGGTGAGGTCGTCGACTCGGGCGCGCAGCGACAGGTGGACGGTCGCGGGCTCGGTCGAGTGCAGCACCGTGACCGCCCGGGTGGCCGCCTCCGGACCGGTCGCCCGGTGTCCCGGAGCCAGGGCGTGGCGGCGCCCGAGCCGGGCCCGCCGTTCCGAATCGGGGATGTGCCTCATCGGGGTTAGTGTGACGTGAGTGTCACGACGCTCCTCCGCCCGTGTCGGATCCGTCAGCCTCGGGCTGGTCCTGACCGGCATCCTGCTCCTCTCGCTCAACCTGCGGCCCGCGGCCGTGAGCGTCGGTCCCGTCCTCGACGAGCTGCGCGAGGGTCTCGACATGGGGGCCGCGGAGGCCGGTCTGCTCACCTCGCTGCCCGTGCTCGCCTTCGCACTCTTCGGCGCCCTGGCCCCGCTCGCCGCCCGGAGGGTCGGGCCGCACCGGGTCACCCTCCTCGCGCTGCTGGCGGTCGTGGTCGGCCTCGCCACGCGGGCGGTGGTGGGCGACGACCTGGCGTTCCTGGCGCTGTCCCTGGTCGCGGTCGGCGGCATGGCGATGGCCAACGTGCTCATCCCCTCGCTCGTGCGCCTGCACTTCCCCGACCGGATCGGGCTGATGACCGCGGCGTACTCCACGTCCCTGGCCGTCGGGCTGACCGCGGCGTTCCTGCTCACCGTGCCGTTCGCCGACTGGCTCGGCTCGTGGCGCTGGGGGCTGGGAATCTGGGCCGTGCTGGCCCTGGCGAGCACCGCGCCGTGGTTCGCGCTGGCCGCCCACGACGAGCGCGCCGAGGCCGAGGTCGCCGAGCGCTCGGTCAGCTTCGGGCAGGTCGCACGCACCCGGCTGGGCTGGGCGATGGCCGTCTTCTTCGGGCTCCAGTCGCTGCAGGCGTACGCCGTCTTCGGCTGGTTCGCGACGCTGTGGCGCGACGCCGGGTTCGGCGCCGGCACGGCCGGCGCGCTGGTCGGCCTCGTCGCCGGGGTGTCGATCCCGCTCTCGCTGTGGCTCCCCCAGCTGGTCGCCAGGCCGGGCGACCGCCGCGCCGTGCTGCTGGTCGTCATCGCGTGCTACCCCATCGCCTACGTCGGCCTGATCCTCGCACCGGTCTCGCTCGCGGTCGTCTGGGCGCTGGTGCTCGGCACCGGCATGTCGACGTTCCCGATCGCGCTGACCCTGATCGGCCTGCGCTCCGAGAGCCCCGGCACGACCGCCGCGCTGTCGGGGTTCACCCAGGCCGTCGGCTACCTGCTCGCCGCGGTCGGTCCGTTCGGCGTCGGCACGCTGCACGAGGCCACCGGCGGCTGGACGGTCCCGCTGGTCGTGCTCGCCGCGCTCAGCGTGCCGCTCGGCCTCGTCGGCGCCTACGTCGGTCGCCCCCGCACCCTCGAGGAGCAGCTCCCCCGCACCGCGCTGGCGCAGACCCGCGCCTGATCGCGCCCTGTGCCAGCGGGCGGGGGCGCGATGTGGAACCCTGGCTCGCGCAGACGTCCGCCGCGCTCCACCCGAGGGGAACCCGATGACCACACCGCAGAACCCCGACGGCGAGCAGGACCCCTACCGTCCGCAGAACCCCTACGGCGCCCCCTCCGGCGAGCAGCCGCCCCCCGCGCAGAACCCCTACGGCGCCCCCTCCGGCGAGCAGCCGCCGCCCGCGCAGAACCCGTACGGCGCTCCGCAGCAGGGCGAGCAGCCGCCGGCGTACGGCCAGCCCCCCGCTCCCCCGGCCTACGGCCAGCCCGGTCCCCCGGCGTACGGCGCACCGCCGCAGCAGCCGGGCCAGTTCGGCCAGCCGGGCCAGCCGGGCCAGCCGGGCCAGCCGGGCCAGTACGGCTACGGCGGGCCGGCGTACGGCGCGCCCGGCAGCACTCCCGACGCCCCCAAGGGGATGGCGATCACGGCCCTGGTGCTGTCGTTCCTGGGCTGCACCGGCATCCTCGCGCTGGTCTCGATCGTGCTGTCGGTCGTGGTGCTGCGCCGCGGCAAGGACGGGCGCAACCACGGCAAGGGCCTGGCGATCGCGGCCATCATCATCAGCGTCATCACCTCCGTCGTGGGCGCGCTGATCGCCGTCGGTGTGGTGGCCGCCGTCAACAGCATCGTCGAGGTCGACGACCTGAAGACCGGCGAGTGCGTGACGGCCGACGGGCTGAGCGACACCGCGGCCGAGACCGTGACGGACATCCAGGTCGTCGACTGCTCCGACAGCCACGACGGCGAGGTGCTGACCACGACGACGCTCAGCGCCGAGCAGGCGCAGAACTTCACCACCGACCCGTCGATCTCCGCGTGCGCGGACGCCATCACCGAGGCCGGCAAGTCCGACCTGATCAGCGACACCGTCAACTTCACCGCCCTCGCCGAGGAGCAGCCCGAGGCCGGTGACCGGGTCGCCTGCATCGCGTTCAACACCGACGGCTCGTCGCTGACCGGCAGGCTCGGCGGCTGACGCGGAGCTCGCCGGGGACGTCGGGGGGCGCTGCGTGAGGATCGGCTCGTGAAGAAGGCGGTGGTCACCGCGGTCGTGGTGGCCCTGCTCGCGGTCGCGGTCGCCGTCTGGGTGGTCCGCGGACAGCACGGACACGTCGAGACGGTCGCCGACCTCGACCGCGGTGACTGCGTCGACGCCGGGGCGTTCCTGCGCGGTGAGCAGCCGGCGCTGGCCGACCTGACCCGCGCCGACTGCGACGACCCCCACGACGCCGAGGTGCTCCTCGTCGTCGACCTCGACGCGGCCCAGGCCGCGGCGTACCGCCCCGAGGTGCCCGACGCCGTCTGCACCGACGCCCTCGGGGACCGCGACTCCGCCTCCGCGTCCGGTCAGCGGCTGCTCATCGCGGGCGTCGCCGACGCCCCTCGCCCCGACGACGGCGACCAGCTCGCCTGCTTCGCCTTCGCCGCCGACGGGGACCGGATCGACGGGCGCGTGCTGACCCGCTGAGCCCTCGGCGGCGTCGGGTCCGTGCCGGGGTGGGGGGCCTCGACGGGTGCCGGGCGGCCGACGGCCGGCTCAGCCTCCGGGGTCAGGGCGCTCCGGTCGGCACGATCGCCGTCCGGCCTGCCCAGGAGCCGTGCTCGGAGAGGGTGCGGAAGCGGTAGGTCGCGAACTCGTGGTGGAAGTCGTGGCGCTCGCGCTCGGCCATCGCGTCGGTGTGCCGGGCCGGCTGGGGCACGGCGGAGCGGCCGTGCACCATCTCCTCCATCTCGGCGACGGAGCTCCAGACCGAGAACGTCGAGATCGTGTGCGGCGGGCGGTACGCCGCCAGCGCGAGCGTCGTGGCGGGGTGGTCGCGCACGAGCCGCTCGACCGGGCGGCCCCAACGCAGGAACCGCGGCACCTGGGTGGTGCGCATCCGCGCCAGGGTGACGGCGACGACCGGCTCGTCCTGGGCCCACCTCCCGGACCGCACGGGCAGGCCGGGGAAGGCGGCGATGCTGGACCAGCGACGCAGGTGCTCCAGCCGCACGTGCCAGCCCCCGGCGAGCGCCCGGCCCAGGCCGTCGGTGGCGAGGAACCGGTCGACGGCCGCCTCGTCGCGCCACTGCGCGAAGACGGCCAGACGCCGCAGCTGCAGCCGGTCGGGTGAGACCACGGGTGCACCGAGCCGCATCGACGCGAGGCACTCGGCGTGGTCCAGGCCCGGAGCCGTGGCGGGTGTGGGCGGGCGCAGCAGGGAGCGAGCGCCGAGCAGGGCCGGCACCTCGGCGAGGTGGAAGGTGTGGACCGTCACGACGACGGGGTCAGCTCGTAGTGCAGGCGCATGGCCCGCGCAGGGCCGATCCTCAGGTCGTGGTCGGTGCGGAGCACGCCGTCGGGGTCGACGTAGACGTGGAAGCGCTCGTGCACCGGCACGCGGGCGGCGTGGTCTCCCCGGTCGCGGACGACGACGTACGCGCCATTCTGGCCCCAACGACCTCCGGGCGAGTCGAGGACGAGCCCGCCGTCGTCGGTGACCGTGGGTCGAAGGAAGACCTGCACGTTGCCCGACTCGAGCGGGAAGGCGACGTGCACGCTCGGTCGGGTCGCACCCGGCAGCGACCGCACGCTGTAGGCCCCGCTGAAGACCGTGCGGCCGCTCCCCCGCAGCGTCCGGATCCACGCGGCGCTCACCTGGGTGCCCGCAACGTCGCGGATGGGCACGACCTGGCTGTCCATGCCCCGCGCCGCCTCCAGCGGACGCATCGGCAGGGCCAGCTGCTCGACACGTCGGCCCCAGTACCGCGCGACCAGCTCGCCGCCCGGCCAGAACAGCGGCGCCCACTCGCTCCAGGTCCGCAGCTGCCACCCCGCGGTGTGCTCGTAGAAGTCGCGGACCTCCGGCCGCAGCCGACGCGCCTCGAAGCCGGGCCCGTCCAGCGCCTCCATCGTCGCGAGCAGGCCGGCAGCCGGGTCCGGCACACCGGCGTCGTCGACCGCTCCCCCGTGGCGCAACCTCTCCTCACGGACCCAGTCGCTCGCGACCCGCGACGCCGAGCTGACCGGGGCGTCCAGCCAGGCCTCGCGGCCCGCGAGGTCGACGCGGCGCCCGACCACGTGCCAGAACCGTCGCGATCCCAGATCCAGCAGCCGGTCGCGACGTCGGGTGGGGTCCGCGGGCCTCATGGCCGCAAGGGTGCCATCCGTCGGTCGTGACCGCGGATGACGGACCCGTGCCCGACGCCAGCCTGCCCCGACCGAGCGAGCCGGCGGCCGAGGTCGTCACCCTGTGCGACTCGACCGGGTTCGAGGCGGAGTTCGCCGAGCTGGGTGAGCGGCTGACCCTGGAGGGCTGCGTCGTGCTCGGCCCGGGTCTGTTCACGCTCCCCGACCTCGCGGCGGGGTCAGTCCGGCGAGACCGTGAACGCGCTCAGCCCGGGCGGCACGACGCTGACGAACAGGTCGGAGAAGACGAGGGTCAGGTCGTGCCCGTTGGTCTCGACCCGCGCCTCGTGGAACGGGATGCCGATCCGGCGGCTCCACTCCTCGGCCTCGGCCGAGCCCTCGACGAGGCTGATGCCCGGGTAGAACGCCGCCCACTTCACGCCCCAGACGTAGCCGTCGAGGTCGTCGCCGGCGGCGAGGGTGGCCTCGTGGTCGAGCAGGCGGTCGTCGAGCGACCGGCTCCACACCTCGGGCGGGACGGCCGTCGTCGCACTCGCCCGCACGCAGTGGGTGAACCGCAGGCGCAGGTGCTCGGGCGCGATCCCGGTGCGCGGGTCGGCCGTCGCGTAGACGTAGAGGTCGTAGTCGCGCAGGTGCTCGGCGTAGCCGTGGTACACCAGCGCCTGGTCGAAGACCTCGTCGAACGCCCGCCTCAGCCCAGCCTCGTCCACCTCGCGAGGCTCCCACGAGCGAGCGCGGTCAGACCACCTGCAGCGGCAGCAGCTTCTGCCCGGTGGGCCCGACCTGGATCTCCGTGCCCATCTCGGGACACACGCCGCAGTCGTAGCACGGCGTCCAGCGGCAGTCCTCGACCTCGACGGCGGCGCTGCCGTCGGCGATGGCCAGGGCGTCCTCCCAGTCGGCCCACAGCCAGTCCTTGTCGAGACCGGAGTCGAGGTGGTCCCAGGGCAGGGTCTCGTCGTAGCCGCGCTCGCGGGTGGTGAACCAGCCGAGCGAGACGCCCTGACGGGCCAGCTCCTCGTCGGCGGCGGTGGCCCAGCGCTCGTAGGAGAAGTGCTCGCTCCAACCGTCGAAGCGACCGCCCTCGCGCCACACGCGCTCGATGACGGCGCCGACGCGGCGGTCGCCGCGGGAGAGGAGTCCCTCGATGGTCCCGGGCTGACCGTCGTGGTAGCGGAAGCCGATGGCGCGGGCGAACTTCTTGTCGGCGCGCACGACGTCGCGCAGCTTGCGCAGCCGCTCGTCGGTGGTCTCGTGGTCGAGCTGCGCGGCCCACTGGAACGGCGTGTGCGGCTTGGGCACGAAGCCGCCGATGGAGACGGTGCAGCGGATGTCGTTGCGACCGCTCACCTCGCGTCCCTTGCGGATGACCTCGCGGGCGAGGTCGGCGATGGCGAGCACGTCCTCGTCGGTCTCGGTCGGCAGACCGCACATGAAGTAGAGCTTCACCTGCCGCCACCCGTTGCCGTACGCCGTGGCGACGGTGCGGATGAGGTCCTCCTCGGTGACCATCTTGTTGATCACCGCGCGCATCCGCTCGCTGCCGCCCTCGGGGGCGAAGGTCAGCCCCGAGCGGCGACCGTTGCGGGAGAACTCGTTGGCCAAGGTGATGTTGAAGGCGTCGACGCGGGTCGAGGGCAGCGAGAGCGAGACGTTGGAGCCCTCGTAGCGGTCGGCGAGGCCGGTCGCCACGTCGGCGATCTCGGTGTGGTCGGCGCTGGAGAGCGAGAGCAGGCCGACCTCCTCGAAGCCGGACTTGCGGATGCCGTTCTCGACCATCGCGCCGATGGTCTCGATCGAGCGCTCGCGCACGGGCCGCGTGATCATGCCGGCCTGGCAGAAGCGGCAGCCGCGGGTGCAGCCTCGGAAGATCTCGACGCTGAACCGCTCGTGCACGGTCTCGGCCAGCGGCACCAGCGGCTTGGCCGGGTAGGGCCAGGCGTCGAGGTCCATCAGGGTGTGCTTGCGCACGCGGTGGGGCACGCCGGGCCGGTTGGGCTCGACGACGGCGATCTCGCCGGTCGGCGCGTAGCTCACGTCGTAGAAGCGGGGCACGTAGACGCCACCGCTCACCGCGAGGCGGCGCAGCAGCTCGTCGCGGCCACCGGGGCGGCCCTCGCCCTTCCACTCGCGCACGACCTCGGAGATCGCGAGCACGACCTCCTCGCCGTCGCCGAGCACGGCGGCGTCGACGAAGTCGGCGATCGGCTCGGGGTTGAACGCCGCGTGCCCGCCGGCGAGCACGACCGGGTCGTCGTCGCCGCGGTCGGCGGCGTGCAGCGGGATGCCCGCGAGGTCGAGGGCGGTCAGCATGTTGGTGTAGCCGAGCTCGGTGGAGAAGCTCAGGCCGAAGACGTCGAAGGCCCGCACCGAGCGGTGCGCGTCGACGGTGAACTGCGGGATCGGGCCCTGCGCGTCACCGGCGCGCATCACGGCCTCCATGTCGGGCCAGACGGAGTAGGTGCGCTCGGCGACGATCCAGTCGCGCTCGTTGAGCACCTCGTAGAGGATCTGCACGCCCTGGTTGGGCAGGCCGACCTCGTAGGCGTCGGGGTACATCAGCGCCCAGCGGACCGTCTCGCCCTCCGGAGCGCAGTCCCAGTCCTTGACGGTGGAGTTGAGCTCACCGCCGACGTACTGGATCGGCTTCGAGACGGTCGGGAGCAGGGGCTCGAGACGTGCGAAGAGCGACGCGGGCGCAGACACAGGAGAACTCCGAGGTCGAGGACAGGCCGACCCCCTAGGTTACGCGAGAAGTCACGGAGCGCCGCGGTCGTCGTCGCCCGGACCGACGTCGGAGCTCAGCTCGTCGCGCAGCAGGAGGTCCTCGCGCACCTGCCCGGCGCGGTACGACGCCCGCCCCACCATGTGTCCGGCGACCGGGGCGGTCAGCATCTGGGCGAGCAGGACGAGCACCAGGATCGCGACGGAGCGGGCGTTGCGCAGCGTCAGTCCCAGGCCCAGGCACAGCAGCATCAGCCCCAGCACCTGCGGCTTGGTCGCGGCGTGCATCCGGGTGAGCAGGTCGGGGAAGCGCAGCACGCCGATGGCCGCGACCAGGCTGAGCAGCGCACCGCACAGGATCAGCACGGCGCCGACGAGGTCGAGGGCGGTGCCCCAGGAACCGTTCACAGTGGACCGTCCCCGGTCCGGTCGCCGAACCCGACGTCGCCCTGCCGTTCGATCCGCTCGGCCTCGACGTCGTCGCTGCCGGGGCTGAACCGCGCGATGCTCACCGAGCCGACGAAGCCGAGCATGGTCGCGACGAGCAGCAGCGGGAGGTTCTCGGCGTTGCGGCGCAGGGCGGCGTCGAGCGCGATGCCGCCGATCGCGATGGCCACGATCACGTCGAAGGCGATCGACCGGTCCAGCATCGTCGGCCCGCGCGTGATGCGGGCGGCGACCAGGAGCGCTGCGAGCCCCAGCACGCCTCCGCTCACCCAGTGCAGCCACGTCACCGCGCTCACGGGGCCACCTCCCGGGCGCCGTCCGCGGCGCCGGTGTCCACGGGGCGCAGCTCGGTGAGCCGGTCGACCCCGAACGCCTCCAGGATGCGCTGCTCCTGGCGCCACACGGTCCAGCGCACCTCCTCGAGCTCGGCCTCGTCGCGCACCCGCAGCGCGTGCAGGTAGAGCGTGTGGGTCGAGCGGTGCACCTCGACCACGACGCTGCCGGGCACCAGCGAGGTCATCAGGGCGGTGGCGGTGAGCACCAGGTCGGACTCGGTGTGCAGCGGCACCTTCACGATCGCGCTGCGCAGGTCGGGCGGCGGGCGCAGCGCGATCGCCGCGACCTGCAGGCTGGCCACGACGACGTCGGCGACGAACCTCGCGACCAGGACGACGACGCCGACCGGCCGGATCCGCACGTGCACGTGCAGCGGCGGCAGCGGGAAGACGGCCGAGGCGACCACGGCGACGACCACGCCGGAGACGAACGACAGCGGGGTCCACGAGCCCCACAGCACGGCCCACACCAGGGTCAGCCACACGACCATCGGCCACTGCACGGCCTTGATCCGCGAGGGCCGGAACCGCCCGTCGCGGCGCTGGCGCACGCTGCTCCCGCGGCGTCCGTCGCGCCCGCGTCCGGTCGCGCCCTCGACGGCGCTCACCGGCCCGCCTCCTGCACGGCCTGGAGGTACGGCGTGCGCGTGACCAGGTCCTCGGCGGCGCGGTCGGTGAAGCCGTAGAGAGGTCCGGCGAACACCGTGATCGCGAGACTCACACCGACCAGGCCGGCGGTCGGCAGCACCATCGCCCACGGCGGGCGGGGCCGGCGGCCCTCGCGCTCGAGCAGCTGGAACAGGTCGTCCTCGGAGTCGTCCGAGACCTCGGTGTCGGCGGCCCGCGAGGCCTCCTTGACGTCACCGGCCGCGAAGACGGTGGCCCCGAGGTGGACGTGACCGCCCGCGCTGACCTCGGCCGTGCCGTGCTCCTCGTCCCCGTCGCGCTGGCCACCGAGCTGCAGGGCCATCTCGTGCGCCTCGCGTGGGGTGCGCCAGAAGGCGAGCGCCCAGGCCTTGGCGACGGCGTACAGCGTCAGCAGGCTCGTGACGGTGCCGCCGGCGACGAGCAGCCAGGCCAGCCAGCTCCCGTCGGCGATGCCGGCCTCGAGCAGCCCGACCTTGCCGATGAAGCCGGACAGCGGTGGGATGCCGGCGAGGTTCATCGCCGGCACGAAGAACAACACGCCGATCAGCGGGTAGAGCGAGGCGAGCCCGCCGAGGCGCAGCAGGGCGCTGCTCCCGCCGAGGTTCTCGATCAGCCCCACGACCAGGAACAGCGCCGTCTGCACGGTGATGTGGTGGGCGACGTAGAACACCGCGCCCGACATCCCGGCCTGGGTGGCGAGGCCGATGCCGAAGACCATGTAGCCGATGTGGCTGACGAGCGTGAACGACAGCAGACGCTTGATGTCGGACTGCGCGATCGCGCCGAGGATGCCGATGAGCATCGTCGCCAGGGCGGCCCACAGCAGCAGGTCGGTGAGCGGTCTGTCCGGGAAGAGCAGCGTCTGGGTCCGGATGATCGCGTAGACGCCGACCTTGGTGAGCAGGCCGGCGAAGACCGCCGTGACCGGCGCGGGGGCGGTGGGGTAGCTGTCGGGCAGCCACAGCGAGAGCGGGAAGACCGCCGCCTTGATCGAGAACGTCGTGAGCAGCAGCAGCTGCAGGACCAGGGCGGTGGTGCCGTCGAGCCCGGGCACCCGCTCGCCGATCTGGGCGAGGTTGAGCGTGCCGAGCGCGGCGTACGCCGTGGCGATGGCGATGAGGAACAGCGCGGAGGAGACGACGTTGACGATCACGTAGATCGTGCCGGCGCGCACCCGGGCGGGGGTGCCGCCGAGGGTCAGCAGGACGTAGCTCGCGAACAGCAGGATCTCGAAGCTGACGAACAGGTTGAACAGGTCGCCGGCCAGGAAGGCGTTGCTCACGCCGGCGACCAGGGTCAGGAACGTCGGGTGGTAGATCGAGACCGGCGCCTCGCGGTCGTTGTCGGTGACGCCCTGCCCGATGGAGTAGACGAGCACCGCCAGCGTGACGATCGAGGAGACGAGCAGCATCAGCGCGGCCAGCCGGTCGGCGACCAGGGCGATGCCGAGCTCGCGCCACCCGCCGAGCCACACGACCTGCGGGCCCTCGCGGTCGGCGGCGACGAGCAGCAGCGCGGCGACCACGACGACCGCGACGAGCACGACCACGCTGACCATCCGCTGGGCGCGCGGCCAGCGCGACATCATCAGGGCGGCGCCGCTGCCGAGCAGCGGCAGCACCACGGGCAGGGGCACGAGTGCGGAGGTCACCGGTCGTCCTCCTCGGGGTCGTCCTCTTCCTGGCCCTGCGTGGTCGCGCTGTGGCCGACCGATGTCGCGTCGTCGTCGGCGAGGCGCCGGATCGCGGCGTCCTCGACGTCGTCCTGCACGTCGTCGGCGCCGTAGAGCTGCCAGCTGCGGTGGGCCATGGCCAGCAGGAAGGCCACCGTGCCGAGCGTGATGACGATCGCGGTCAGCACCAAGGCCTGCGGCAGCGGGTCGGCCATGTCCGCCTGGTCGGCGGAGCCGTAGAACGCCGAGCTGCCGGCGCCGCCCCCGGCGACCAGGAAGCCGACGTTGATGCCGTTGCCGATGAGCACCAGGCCGGCGAGGACGCGGGTCAGGCTGCGCTCGAGCAGCAGGTAGACGCCGCAGCCGACGAGGCCGCCGCAGACCAGGAGCAGGGTCGCGTTCATCTCCATCAGCCGCTCACCTCCGCCCGCTCGCGCCGCTCGCGGCTCTCGCTCTCGGCACCGTCCTCGACGCCCTCGGACGCCTCGCGCTCGGCGCGCAGGATCTGGCGGTCGAGCCGGGAGCCGAAGGTGCGCAGCAGGTCGAGCACGAGCCCGACGACCACGAGGTAGACGCCGATGTCGAACCCGATCGAGGAGACGAGGTGGACCTCGCCCAGCAGCGGGAGGTCGAGGTAGACGTCGGCGGTCTGCAGCACCGACCCGCCGAAGGCGACCGGTCCCAGGCCCGACAGCGCCGCGACGAACAGGCCGGTGCCGATGAGCACGCCGGCGTCGACGGGGGCTGCCTCGTCGAGCTCGTAGCGACCGCCGGCGAGGTAGCGCACCATGAGCGCCAGCCCGGTCACCATCCCGGCCGCGAAGCCGCCGCCGGGCAGGTTGTGACCGGCGATGAGCAGGTAGACCGAGAAGACGACGATCGTCGGGAACAGCAGCCGGGTGACGACCTCGAAGACGATGGAGCGGCGCTCGGGGCTGAGCGTGCGCGGCCCGGGCAGCCAGACCCGGCGGCCGGGACCGGCCTGCTGGCGGTCGACACCCTCGGGGTAGGGGACGTCGAAGACCCGGCGGATCCCGGAGGAGCGCGAGTCGAGGAAGATCAGGCTGGCGACGCCGGTGGCCGCGACGACCAGGACCGAGATCTCGCCGAAGGTGTCCCAGGCGCGGATGTCGACCAGCGTCACGTTGACGACGTTGCGGCCGTAGCCGAAGTCGTAGGCCGCCTCGGCGAACTGCGAGGAGATCGGCTCGGCGGTGCGCCCGGCACCCGCGACCAGCAGGAAGCCCGTGACGGCGACGCCGACGCCGGCGGCCAGTGCCATCCGGGCGTAGCGGATCGGGCGCAGCGGGCGGTCGGTGAAGTACTCCGGCAGGCGCCGCAGCACCAGCACGAAGACGACCAGCGTCACGGTCTCGACCAGCACCTGCGTCATCGCGATGTCGGGGGCGCCGTGCACCAGGAACAGCAGCGCGCAGCCGTAGCCGGTGATGCCGGCCAGGATCACCGCCCGCAGGCGGCGGCGCGAGCGCACCGTCATCACCGCGGCGGCGAGCATGACCACGGCGATGACCGGCTGGGCCGCGCGGTCCCAGGCCACGACCTCGAGGCGGGGCCCGTCGCCGGTGAGCGAGGAGACGAGGGCCGCGACGAGCGCGCTGCCCGGCACGGCGAGCACCACGAGCAGCACGACGGTGAGGTACGTCGTCACCGAGCCGCGCTGCACGAAGCCGGTCACCTCGATGGCGCCGCGGTCGACCGCGCGCATCGCGGCGCGGTAGACCTGCTCGGCGCTGATCGGCGGGTGGGTGCGCGCCTGGAGGTGGCAGACCCGGTCGCGGGCGGCGAAGAGCCCCGCACCGGCCAGCAGCGTGAGCGCCGAGAGCAGCAGCGGCAGCTCCCACCCGTGCCAGAGCGCGAGGTACTCCTCGTGCTCCCCCGCGATCAGGGTGTCGGCGTACGGCGCGACGGCGGTCGTGAGCGCGGCGCCGGCGAAGCCGAGGAGGAGCCCGCCGAGCGCCAGCACGAGCGGCGGCGCGACGAAGCCCGCGGCGAGCGGCCTCACCTCGGTCGGCTCGACGCCGGGCTTGGTGGCGAAGGCGCCCCAGACGAAGCGGGCGGTGTAGCCCGCGGTGAACGACGAGCCGACCGCGAGCCCGGCGAGCACCAGCCAGCCGGCGTACGGCGGCACCCCGGCGGTCTCACCGTGGGCGAGCTCGAGCAGCGCCGCCCACATCGTCTCCTTGGCGATGAAGCCCAGCAGCGGCGGGAAGCCGACCATCGACAGACCGGCCAGCGTCGCGGCGAGCGCGACGACGGGCAGCCGGCGCCCGACGCCGGAGAGCTTGTGCAGGTCGCGGGTGCCGGTGAGGGTGTCGACGATGCCGACGCAGAGGAAGAGCGTGGCCTTAAACATCGCGTGGGCGAGCAGCAGCCCGAGCCCGGCCAGCGCGGCGGTGCGGCTGCCGATGGACAGCAGCACCATGAGGAAGCCGAGCTGGCTGACGGTGCCGTAGGCCAGCACGAGCTTGACGTCGAACTGGCGCAGGGCCCGCCAGCCGCCGAGGAGCATGGTGGCCACGCC
>Ga0325401_1004309_pt1 | contig 13396 bp, 8 predicted proteins | sample PopdelMetagenome_FD_205666 | JGI IMG/M metagenome (GOLD analysis project Ga0325401, IMG submission 205666) | Populus deltoides microbial communities from Bellville, Georgia, United States - Xylem-PdKOR-R2 | ecosystem: Host-associated > Plants > Phyllosphere > Stem > Wood/Secondary xylem | place...
TAATTGAAAAAAATAGGTTAATCTTGTCCTTGTCATATCAAATTAGTTATTGGAAAGTGTTTTTACAGAAAACAAAAATTCAATTTATTTTTATTTTTATATTATTTTAATGTGTTTAAATAAAAAATAAAATAAAAAATATTATTTCAATATATTTAAAAAAAATAAATTTAAAAAAATAATTATTATTACACTACCAAACAAATAAAAATTATTAATACAGAAATCTAGAAATTTGTTTGATGAAAAAGAAAATATAAAATAAATTTATTTAGATAATCTACGTTAATCACCGTTGTTTTATTTATTAACAGTAATGATGATAAGTTGATAACACTTTTGCCTAATGCTGGCTAGCAAAATTTACTCTTGTTTTTATTTTTATTTTTTCTAGTTGCGTGGATGAAAAATTATTTTATTTTTTCATTCATATAAAAATAAGATTCGCTATAATAGCTAGAGTTTCATTTTTATGCAAGTGAAAAGTAGACGTAAATTAAAAAGAAATAAAAATTTAAAATGCATGAAAATTCATTGTTCAACTAGACGTAAATTATTATTCACCACAATAATATAGTTACCGTTTTGCTTTCTCAATAAAAAATCAATGGTATTAATGCTAGGGTATAATGACATTTTTCAAAGATTCATTAGTTATTATACATAGATTGGGGATAATAAGTTTTTTTTATCTTTCAAATATACAATATAATAATTATATTATTTAAAAAATATATTTAAAAATATTGCACAAGAACAATTCAATTTTTTCACATTTTAAAGGCACAATGTAAAGACAACAAACAAGCGAAAATAATAAACTTGCATCCATGAGCTTATTCATCTTTTTTTTTTCTTTTTGTAATAAGCAAGTTGAGAGGGAGGCGATTTAGTCTTTTGAATGTAAATATTATTAAAAAATTATCGGTGCCTGTGAGGCACATGCTAGCAAGCGAGCCACACTCATGCTTTTCGAGCGGTGTGTGTAGTGTCGCGCTACCTCCAAACTCTGCATTCTAGGGAGACATTATAGATGCCTTGACGTCCTCTTTCCAATGGTGCTATGTGTGTGCATGGCATAGCCATGGTTCGGCTCGAATGAATTTATTTTCTTCTCCGTCCTCTTTTCTCTCGCCAAAATATTAAGGTGTCATCTAATTTGTTTTTAGTTTTCAATTTGTCCTCATTCTTTTGATTTTTATCTATTTTTATTGATTTTTTTCAATTTTTCCTCTCATTATTTATTTTCGTTTAAATTTTATATCAAATTTGGTTCTCATTATTTTGATTGTTATTTTTAATCATTTTCCTAATTGAATTTTATTTTCAATTTTATTCCTCAATATTTGATTTCAAATTAATTTTTATTTGAAACTTAGTTTCCATTCTTTTAATTATTATTTCTTTTGTTTTGGATCATTTTTTATTGTATTTTTTTCTCAACTTCATCCCTTAATATTTTGATTATTTGGAATTTTGCCTTGTTATTTTTAGAGTTTATTTTCTATAGGATTAGTCTCAGATTCATGATTAGGCTCGCAAACTTTGAAGATTAACACAGGTTGATTTTGGTCTTTTTTCAGGTATTTTTTTAAATTGTATTTTTTTTTAATTTCATCATTTAACATTGATTTTATTGAGAATTGGTTTTTAAATTTTTTTTCTCAGTCTCTTTTCAATAGGATTACCTTAATCTTATATCCATGGTCGTAGAGTTAGCGGGTTGACTTAAATATTTTTTTTTATTTTTTAATTACTTTTTTAGTTCTGCCCTTTAACATTGTTTGATAATTGAGCTTTATAGTTTTATTCAGTTTGTGTTTGATAGGGTTACCCTAGTGTCACAAGTAGGTCGTATATTTGGCATGCTGACCCGGATGGGCTCAAGTTAAGTTTTTTGGCCTTTTTTACGTTGTCATTTTTTTTGTTAGTTCATCTATTATTTTGACTTTTTTTGTTCATATTATCTAAATTAGTCGAGCTTATTAAACACAACCAAGTCAACGACCTTCTTTTCTATGAATGCTTGCATCGCCTTAACATTGTTTTTAATATTGAAAAATTTTTAGGTCGGTTTGTGACGTGATGTAGATCTTTTTTTCTCGTATAACTAAACGAGGAAGGTGAAAATTATGATTAAAAGTGATGATATTAACTAAAATGAAATAGAAATTGATGATATTGACTTGAATAGTGAAGAAGATTGCTTAATTGATTGGGATCGAAAAATTTAAAAAATTATATCGAAGTACGAAGCTTACAACCGTAAAACGAACCTAAAACCGTACTATTTTGGATCAGAGGGTCAAGCATTGATCAACCATGATCAAAATTCTAGTTTGAAATCCTATAAATACTCCATGAAAAATCAAGACAGGGAGAGGAGAAGTGTAAACCCCAAGAATAAACTTTTACAAAAAAAAACTTAATGGGGTGATTAGGTAATTATGGACCGGCTAATAAAGTCGGGTTTATTCCTACTTATAAAAATGACGGATTTGGTGGATAGGCTGGCCAAGATACATGTGAATGAGGTGATTAGACTTCATAGTTCATAGGGTGCCAATATCAATTATTTTAGATTGGAATCCAAGGTTCACATCGAGGTTATGACAAAGCTTACAACGTGAACCTAAGTATAACATTCTAATCTCAGGCGGATGGTCAATCTGAAAGAATTATCCAGACACGTGAAGATTTTCTAAGGTCATGTATGTTGGAGTTTAGAGGAAGTTAAGAAGACCTATTGCCATCAGTGGAGTTTACATACAATAATAGCTATCAAACTTTTATTGGTATGACTCCGTACGAAGCATTGTATGAAAGGAAATGTCGTACCCCAATCAACTGGGATGAAGTAGGGGAAAAGAAACTCCTAGAACTTGAAAGAGAACAAATGACGACTGATAAAGTGAAGACAATCAGGCAAAGAATGAAGAAAGCTCAAGATAGACATGAAAGTTATACGGACAATCAGAGGAGACCCTTGGAATTCCAAACGGGAGATAAAGTATTTTTAAAAGTGGCACCTTGAAAGGGCATTATTCAGTTTGGAATGAAAGGGAAACTTGCCCCGAGATACATTGACCCTTTTAAAATTATAGAAAGGATAGGGCTAGTTGCTTATAGGTTGGAACTACCTGCACTTTTGGACAAGATTCACAATGTATTCTATGTGTCCTTATTATGGAAAGCAAAGATGGATCCCTTGCGAGTGTTACCACTAGTTTGCGAGTGTTACCGTTAGTTCGTATTTAAGTAACAGAGGATTTGACATTTGAGACAAAACTAGTCAAGATCATGGACTGGAGTGAAAAAGGTACCAATGAATAAAAGAGTTTCCTTGGTGAGAATATTATGGAGGAACTCTCAGATAAAAGACAAAATGTGGGAAAGAAAAACCAAAATTAAGGAGAAATATCCGCATCTATTCTCCAATGCAGGTATGTAACTTAAATTTCAAGGATGAAATTTCTACTAGAATGGGAGAATATAAACCCCCACAATAAACTTTTACAAAAAAGAAAACTTGAAATTAACCATGTGATAAAAAAAATATGGGGTTATATGTATGGAAAACAAATAAATTCAATTGCCAAGGAGGAAATTTTAAAAGATGAAAAGAAATATAACTCAAATTGTACACTATTCGGGAATTATAATAGTAATTGTTAATGGCATCAATTCAAGAATGATTAGAAAATATAATTTGGAAATACGCTTTAATAAAATCATAAAAATGATTGAACATATCGTGAGAATTGTCTTGTTGTTGTATGTTTTTATATGCTTTTAATTATACTTAATGTTAAATGTATTTTAGGTATTATAGAGCCTCACGTATAATGATAGACATTAGGATTTATTTGTTTAATTAATGAAGATGTAATTTTGAAATATTAATTCTTTTCTAATGTAAGTTTTGGCATGTAAATAATGTCCAGATATATGATATTCATATATTTTTGAAAAAAATTACTTATTAAACTATTACAATATTATGAATTTCATTCAGTACATTAGAATTTAGAATGCATGAATCTAATTTATAATGTTTCTCAATAAATCTATATAATATTTTGTATTTGTTTATTAAAAATATTGAATCACAAGATATAATGATATAAGATAAAGTCCAGGATAGTTGGATTACAACTCTATGACTATAATGTGAATTATGATAAAAAAAAATTGCTGATAATTTGATATATCTAAATAAGGGAAAATCAATCAAATATTTGTTAGAAATGTATAATTTATTCATGAAAATAAATAATAATAAATGCTTGACTAAAAGTTAATAAATAAACAGATGATAACTAATAAAAATGCATGATTTTGTTTTAAATCGGTTGACCAACTGGGTATATTAATTAATTTGATCGGCCGTTTAATAGGATGAATAATTAAAATTGTTATTGTTTTAATTAAATGATGAAAATATGTTGTCTCAATATGTACTTCAAAGATTTAATGAATAAGAAGCAATTTTATTATTACCGACAAACTTTCATTCGTATTCTTTTTTTTATTTATTTTGAATTCTTGTTTTGAATAAGTCTCAATTAACTTAAAAATAAAATAAGAAAAATTTCTCTAAAAATAAAATAAAAAAAAAACAAAGAAAAGCATTAAAAGTAAAACTGGAGCCTGTTTCCTTAGCTTCTGTCAGCTCCACCACGACCACCACTTTAGCCATCATGCTTTCGCTTCTCAAACACTCCAAAGCCATCGCAAACACCGCACTCAAACACCTAACCACCAAAACTTTCACTTCGCCACCAACAAAACCCCTAATTCTCTCACAAACATCGACAAAAACCCTAGGTTTAGGGTTTATTCGGCGATTAAGCGACAAGACTACAGCAGACTACGACTACATCAAGGCTGACGTTAACTGTCCTCGATGCACCTCTCATATGCCGGTCCTATTCTCGAACCGGCCTTTATCAATTACCGGACGAGAAACCGGTATCTATCAAGCGGTCAATTTCTGTCCTACTTGCAAAACAGCGTTTTATTTTAGGCCGTTTAAGTTGGAGCCTCTACTGGGGAACTTCATTGAGCTTGGTAGGGTTAAGGGTGTGTATAATAATAATAATAATAATAATAATAATAATAATAACTGTAAGGATGTAGAGGGGATTATTGAGAAAGAATGTGGTAAAAGTGGGAGAAACGCGGAGGAAGTTAGTGGTGGCGGTGGCGGTGGGGGGTTGGAGAGAGAGTTGCCTACGCCTAAAGAGATTTGTAAAGGGCTCGATGAGTTTGTTATTGGTCAGGACAAAGCCAAAAAGGTTTGCCTTTTTTTCTTCTCTTTCGTGTTGAATTTGTGTACTTAGTGGTAACTTGTATAAAAGGGTTTTCAATGATCGAGTTTGTTTTTACAGTTGAAATTAGTCGAGTTTTTATTGATGTTTTGCGAATTGCCTTTACATGTGTGGTTTTTCTTGTGATTGTAAAACTTGTTGCAGTTATTAACATCATAGTGTTGTTGAATTGCTAATTTTATAGTTTGATAGAGGAGCATTCCTGTAAATGAAAAATTTACATAGAAAAATGAAGTTGGGATAAGTGGTGCCAAACAAGGTCTAGGACAGCTGAAAACTCACGTAAAAGGCCCAAATTTTAGGATTAATTTAAAGGAAAAACTGTATTAATTCTACAGAAAACACTAGGCAATCTATCCATGACTAGAAAGGTACGCTTGCCTAGTTTCCAATGCTTCAAATGGTGCGAGAATCGGAGCTCTTTAGAGGGAGTTGTAACAATTTTACTCCCAAGTGTGCTGCTTGTCAGGAAATCTGAAATCTCTCCCTAACATTGAATTTAAATTGCGTAATTTTGCCTTCTTGGTCAACAACCAGCTCATGGAACTTTGACAATCATGCCAAAGATCACATGAATGCTTGTGTAGTCAATAAGTGGCGACTTTTTTTAGAATATTTATGATATCATGGTTACTTGATTAATCTAGGGTCCTGTGATTAGCTTGACTTTTTAAAGCATGTCCTTTATAAGCCAAATAGTTTTACTTGCGGACCAAGACGAGGAATCCTTTTCCTACAAGGATCTAGGGTTTTAATTAGTATTTAAGGGTTTCTACTGCGGTAATAAACAACCACCTTGATATTTTGATAACTTTATAAAGAGTTTGTTCTCTTTTCTGGTTGTTCAGCCCAAGAAAACTAGCCTTTAGCTGTGTTAGCTATCTCTAGCCATCTTGTCTTTTCTCCCTACGTCAGTTGATATAAAAGCCTAAAATCAATCCTGATTTTGGTGATGGCATCCAAGTGAGTGAGAGTGCCTAGGTTCAACCAAAACCAAGAGATGTTGGAGTTGCGAAGGATGCTAAACTAACTCAAGCAAGAGGTATTAACCCTGTTTGAAATTAGACTTTGGAAGGTGATCATAATTCCTTAGACATACCGAAAGGTAGTCATAAAGATCAAGACTCTTTTCATGATACTGGAGCCATAAATCATATGGCGTGAGGTGGATTGGAAGAGGGAAAAAACACTGCACTTTAGTGGAGGAAGAGAGTTGAAGAGCAACAAGCACTATTGTTGAGAAAGAGTGGAGTTCTTCACCATTCTATGACGAGATAAATTGTGATTGGGATTCTCCACCAATATATGATTTTTATTTTGATGACAATTATGATGTTAATTATGTCATTAATAATGAAAGTAATAGTAGCGATAATGTCATCAATGATATCCTCATTAATAAGCTAGAGGTTAAGTGCAAAGAGAACATGGAAGCTGCTCAACAAAAGAAAATTGTTGATTTAGGCAATGTTGATACTTTTGATTACAAGTTTGCTATTATCACAATGGCAAACTTGTTCAGGGATGATATGAATACAACACATGTTGCAAAGCAAGTTTGAGGTTTGCAATTCATTACTGTAGAAGTCAGTGAAAAAGAAATAAGCTGTCAATTGATATTTCTTATTCAAAATTTAACGTGAAGAGACTAAAGCTTATATCTAGAATTGCTATACATCTGAACAGGAAAAAGAAAGAAAAAAGAAAATGGGTCCGAGAGTTTTGATTGAATATCCAGGAGATCGAAGTGAGAATGGTTTCAACTTGAGGACGGGTTTCTTCCACCCTAAGGAGAATGACGCATGAGCTTTCTTTAGAATATTTATTATTTCAGGGTTAATTAATCTAGGGTCATGTGATTAGCATGCGACTTTTTAAAGTATTTCCTTTATAAGATAAGTAGTTTTACTTGTGGAATAAGACTAGGAATCCTTTTCCTACTAGGATCTAGGGTTTTAACTAGTATTTAAGGGCTGCTACTGTTGTAATCACCAACTTTGATATTTTGATAATTTTATAAGGAGTTTGTTCTGTTTTCCTTGCTATTCAGCCCAGATAACTAGAGTTTGTTCTCTTTTCTTGGTTGTTCAGCCCAGATAACCAGCCTTTGGGTGTGTTAGCTATCTTATCTTTTCTCCCTACGTCAAGTGGTCTGAGTTTGCTTCAATAAAATCATTATTTAGCACTAGGGATAGAAATCACATGCTGGCAGCCCTGGTAGAAAATCTGCCACCATGTAGATCTTATCATCTGCTAGTTTGAATTTTGTGTCTAGATGTAGAAATGTAGGCATGGTTGTTTTCCTAGCTTAGAGTGATTGTTCAACCCCATTTATTCACTTTTTCATCTTCCTCAAGCTCTTTTCTCCACCTGGTATCATAGCTCATGGTGAATTTCCCATACATCAATCTTATTGTGAATTTATTAGTCAATCTGAGTTCATTTATGATTGTTTATTTCTGGAATCAAGTAAATGAAAGCTCTAAAGTTTTTGCACTTTTAAATATTGATTTTTTTTTCTGTTTCTTTGCAACTAAATGAAAAGGAATGAAAATTTATTTTGATGGATCTGAATCTAGTTTTGTATTACAGATATATTAGTTTCTCCACATTTGGTGTTTGTTTTGACACCTATTATAATATATCAGGTGCTTTCTGTGGCAGTTTACAACCACTACAAGAGGATATTTCATGCCTCCAAGCAGAAAAAGTTAGTTTTTCATGTTCTTTCTATTGGAATTGGTTTGGGGTCTTTATTGCTTTTTACTCGATCATCTATTCAGATATCACATTGAATGCTCTTTTCAATATCATTCTTAATGTTAATTGACAGTTATGATTAGGCTGTTGTGATTATCAAAGTCAGATGTTTGTCTATTTGATGCTTCTTTGCTTAACACATACTTTGCGATACTAGGTCACATGCACCCTGGAGTCACAGTGATGGTGAGAATGACGAGAACGAGTTTATTGAGTTAGATAAGAGCAATGTACTGTTGATGGGTCCCACTGGCTCAGGTATGACAGATGCTGTTCATGCTTTTATGATTTGGTTATTGCACATAGCTAAATCATTATTCTTCTGAAGGCACAATTGCAAACCTACTACCTAGATTGACTGCTGTCTTATTCATGTAATTTTACCTTGATTCTAAGGATAGGGAAGACATTACTGGCAAAAACACTAGCTCGTATTGTGAATGTACCCTTTGTCATTGCCGATGCAACAACGCTAACACAGGCAAGTTTATTTCGTTGCACAGTTCTGTATCTTCACATTCTCCACATTTTAATGTCATTTCTGGTGCTGTTTGTTTACATACCCTTGTCTAAATTGCTTTCCTTTCCTTTGCTTCCACTCTAATACTCGTGCTGGTCTTGGTAAGTTGTATATTCAGATTCCTTTTCCATCTTGAAATCAAAGTAATTCCTATAAGTTGGAGCTATGTTAGGTTAGAAAAATCTTAAATGAACTGGGCATTGCTCATATTTGTTTATGATATGAACATGGAGCATATGATTTGTGGGCTTAGTGCTACATTTCTGAACTTCTTCTCTGCAAAAAAATAAACAAAGAAAAGGGATGGAATTTCTACTCAGTGTACTACACCATATATATTAAAAGGATGTTGATGCTTTTTGTGAAAGCTTTATCCAGTTACTTGGCTAAATTCTACTTTTAAATTCTGACTCCCCATTTCTCACTCCAGGCAGGTTATGTTGGAGAAGATGTGGAATCAATATTATATAAGCTACTAGTGGTATGGTTTGCCAGCTTTTGGCTACAACTTTTTGCTTGTGTTCATCTTGGATAACCTTTTTTCTAGCTGGCAATCTAGGTAGCTGAATTCAATGTAGAAGCAGCTCAACGAGGGATTGTTTACATTGACGAAGTTGACAAAATAACCATGAAGGTCTATGATTTGTTGACAAGTGGATTCTGCCTTTATCTATAATTTGATTCACAGTGTATGATAACTGCTCAAGTTGTGTGCAGGCCGGGAGTTCCAGCATTGGAAGAGATGTGTCTGGAGAGGGTGTTCAACAGGCATTGTTAAAAATGTTGGAAGGAACCGTGAGTGAACCATTTATTTCTCGGTTAAAGAATTCTGACTCTTATTAGCTATACTATCTGGTTGAACTTGTAGAATTATGCTGTTCACAGTTAATCTACTAATTTCTTTCTTTGATTTTGCACCTCTTAGTTTTAGATGAATTGAGCTTGGGAAGAAAGTCAAATTTGTATTATTGGATGTTTTATCCCTAATTTAATATACAAGCACGATTGAAATTTAAAATCTTAGAATATGTTCAACATGGGGGGAATTTTTTTCTCAAAGTTTTTGCAATAGCTATTTTCCCACTGTTTGCATTGTTGTTGCACTTGGCTTAGTTTGTCTTAGGTATTACAGCATTGTGATACTAAAAATTTGTGGAAGAGACAGCATAGTGTTAGGTAGCTTACTGATAATTACCAAATTATCTGTCTTAGGTATTTGTATTATTGAATATGTTCCACTGGAGATTTCTTGTTTGAAAATTTTGATTTTAATTTTATCTGGTTTTATATGATCTAATATTTCCTTTTCCAGGCAGTAAATGTTCCAGTTCCTGATAAAGGACCTGGGAAGCATCCTCGTGGTGATACAATCCAGGTATACTAGGCCTAAAGCTATTTGGTTGTGTTCACCCAGGCATCCTTCTGTGTCTGTGCATGTGTATGCAACTTCCAAATTGTGCTTGATTTTGCTTGGCAAGTTGTTGAATAGAAACTTATCTTTGCTGACATGCTCAGTGTTGATCATGTCTGGGAAGCATAATTTTGTTCTATATTTCTTATTTATTGAGGAATATTGGTATTTTGTATTCAATTAGGCATTTTAACATTCAAAATGTCAAATATCTAGCACAGGTGGTTTAGTAAAATTACCGCTTTTGTTGCTCTAGTCTGAATGAAAACCCGAAAAATTCATTTTGGTTTGGTATATGCTTTCCCTTTGTTTGATATGCTGCTTGGGATGAATACTTTGTACCTTATTGTTAAATTAAGTTTGAAAATATTGTGATGGGAGTGGGGTGATTCTCCCAGGCTAAAGAATAAAAAAAGGAGAACGAGTAAATATATAGCTGCTGCTTCTTTCTTCCAAGCTAAAGGACTAAGAGGAGAAAACGTAACTTGGTGATTTTATTCTGAGTGTACTTCTTGTCTTATGTCATCATGGAGGTCCTTAATGCTTGCTTTTCTCTTCTTTTTCTTTGACCAATTCCTCAAGTTATCAGGATTCGTAATGGCTTTTCTTGCAGACAAAAGTGAGGCCTATGCCCAATGCCGAAGAAGCTCTAAGAATGTCAATCAACTAATACTTCATTGTTTTCTTGTCTTTTTTTTCCTGCATACCAACCTGAGGACCATTCCTTGTTTCTGCTTTTGTTTTCCTGGTCGTTAATATCGCTATCTTGTGCATCTTATAACTCAGTTTTTATGGTGGCAGGTAGATACAAAAGACATCCTTTTCATATGTGGTGGGGCATTTGTAAATTTGGAGAAAACCATTTCAGAACGGTAAATTTCATTTTCTAGGTGATGTATGTTAATAGAATTTGTTAGCCAAAGTTTGCTAAGTTTGATAGATCAGAATTGTCTTTTCTTTCCCAGACGACAAGATGCTTCTATTGGCTTTGGAGCACCAGTTCGTGCAAACATGAGGGCTGGTGCAATAACTAATGCAATGGTGACATCGTCACTGCTGGAATCTGTGAGAACCAAAACCCAAGATGCTTAAAGAAACAGATGTGTTCTTTTATGGTGTTATACTTTCTATTTCCTGGCTTGATGTTATTATGAGTTATTCTATTACAAATATGCACTAGATCCATGGTCTTCAATTGTTTGAGTAGGAAGCCTCAAGTTTTGCTGGACTTGCAGGTAGAAAGTGGTGATCTTGTTGCGTATGGCCTCATTCCTGAATTTGTTGGACGATTTCCTGTTTTAGCAAGCTTATTAGCTTTAAATGAGGACCAACTTGTTCAGGTGTGTTCTGTCTTTCTGATGACATTTGTTTTTCTTTTGATTCTTGTTTGGTGTTCTGGTATTCTTGTTGAGAAAATGAATCTGCTTTGTTAGCATGCAGAGATATAAAGGAGTACTCAAATTTCCTTTGAACTTTCTTTTGTTTCCTCATTCACTTATAAGTGAATGATAGTATTTTATTTACCATGCAACAAACAAAAGAAGACTTGGAACGTTGAAACTGATGATTCTATTTCACTGTCTACCTTATGTTGTCATTTTGTCAATCACAAGGATGTGCATGGTTTTTGTGCTACAGGTCCTCATGGAGCCAAAAAATGCTCTTGGTAAACAGTATAAGAAGATTTTCAATATGAACAATGTAAGTTTGCGTCCCTTCTTTCCTAGAGACTGATGTTGACGAGACAAGCCTTGTCAATAGTAACTTGGTAATTTACCAAAATAGTATTAACTTGTTATACCTATAATAATTCAGGTGAATTTACATTTTACGGGGAATGCATTGAGATTGATTGCAAAGAAAGCAATGGCAAAGAACACTGGGGCCCGAGGTTTAAGAGCCATATTGGAAAACATCCTGACAGAAGCAATGTTTGAGGTATACATTGATAGATCTGAGTATATGGTCAAAGTTTGATTCACCTTTTATTTTTATTGCATTTCCTTGGATGTCAATTATTGATGCTTCACAAAGTTGAGTTTACATACTTTCTCTGTGAAAGAGAGTTAATAGACCTCGTGTCCTTGATATGGAAGGTGAAATGATTGGCAGTGCTAGGTTCTATTTTTTCTGAAAGTTGTGATTGACAACATATCAATATTTGCAATGAGTTATGGGAGTGACATTTTGATGAAACTGGTTAAGCTACCAATTTAAAGTAGGAAAAGTAGACATAGGGAAACAAAATTAAGGTACGAACTTCTATTCTTGACACTTATCCTCTTGGTGCACAGACTCCAGAAAACAAGTCACAATCTAATTGCATAACTGCTGTTTTGGTCGATGAAGAGGCTGTTGGCTTGATGGATACACCGGGGTGCGGAGCAAAAATTATCCATGGAGACAGTGCACTGGAGCACAAATTGCAGGAGAGAAAGGTAAAGGAGTTTAAAACACAATTCTCCTGCCTCACCTATTTTGTCAACGTAGGCTTTTCTTCTAACCTCGTTGTCTGTTTTTCAATATCTTCCTCAGTTTGCCATGCTCTTTATGCCAAACTAGGTTTTCTTCTACCCTTGATGTCATTATTTGGAGACTGGATTTTTTTTCTCCTCTGAGATCAGGCCTTAGTGTTCATCAATATGGCTGCTGTTAGTAAATAAAAGAACAAGCTTCTACACTGACTGTTTGAGAGGGGAGAATAGGGAGGGAAAGAAAAGGGAATATGATGAAAGATCCTAACTTCTCCTCAATTTTTTGGGTGGTTTGAACTAATGGAAAGAAAATGAGAGAGAGGATCTAATGCAAAAGTTCTTTATCAAGATTATGTTAGGTTATGTTTGGCATGACTTTTGGATTTCAATTTTGAGTTAGTTTTTAAGTTTTGACTAAAAGAAAAGTGGGAATTATGTTTGGTTAGAAATAATTTGACCTAAATCAAAAGTTCGTTACAAAATTGACTCAAAATTTTGATTTAATCAGAAGTTAAATTTTAAACTTTTGATATATGTATTCTAACTAATACTAGCCTTTTTCCTTCATAATAGTTACATCGAATCATTTTCTACCTAACATACTTCAAATTTAACTCATTTTTATGTCACAAGTCATGCCAAACAGACTCAATATACAGTGATGAATCTGTTATGCTGATGATACTTTCAGCTTCATAATTATGTTAGTCCTTTTTTAAAATGCCATCCAGGAGCACTTCCTGGTGTGTTGAATTACTTCCAAATTAAACTTTTCCTTGCAGGAAGAGGTGGTGGGGTTGCCCAGGGAGAAATGCAGGGTGAACCAGAACCTTGCTCAAGGGCCTTGAGCATGTCATTAACTAATTTACCATGTGTACATAACGCCAATATGTAAACATTA
>Ga0325401_1004312_pt1 | contig 13395 bp, 6 predicted proteins | sample PopdelMetagenome_FD_205666 | JGI IMG/M metagenome (GOLD analysis project Ga0325401, IMG submission 205666) | Populus deltoides microbial communities from Bellville, Georgia, United States - Xylem-PdKOR-R2 | ecosystem: Host-associated > Plants > Phyllosphere > Stem > Wood/Secondary xylem | place...
AGGTTTGGGAATCAAAAAACTAAAAACATGGAATCAGGCAGCCACACTTAAGCACATCTGGCATCTCCTCACGAATAAGGAATCCATCTGGACAACATGGATACATGCCAACCTTTTACGTGGCAAATCATTCTGGCAAGTCACAATGCCCTCCAATCCCTCTTGGTCATGGAGGAAAATATTGCAGAGCCGGAACTGGTGCAGAGGTTGGTTCATTAACAGAATAGGAAATGGTTGCTCTACTTCTCTCTGGTTTGATTACTGGCTTCCTGGGGAGTTAAGGCTCATCGAAAACTATTCTCTTCGAACCCTCACTGCTACTGGGTTACATTGGAATGCACGGGTATCCGATATCATCACTGCAGGGCAATGGGAATTTCCAAGTGATGTACCTGCATTGCATGGTTGCTGGGATTCCATTACTTTTCATCCCAAACTCTATTCTGAAGACTACTGTGATTGGAAGGGTCATCCATCGGGGGTTTTTAGCATACAATCAGCTTGGGAATTACTTCGTGATAAACGGCCAGTAAATAACATGCACCAGCTACTATGGTTCAAAGGCCACATCCCACGACAGTCTTTCATCCTTTGGCTTGCAGGTCTAGGTCGGCTGCGAACCATGGATCGTCTTCATTTAGCTGGCATAATTCAGAATACTTCATGTAGCTTCTGTGGAACCCATACCGAAACGCATGATCATTTGTTCTTTGACTGCCAAACTTCTCAAACAGTATGGCAAACGGTTAATGCTAGGGCAAATGTCAACTGGCCATGCACTTCCTAGCAAAATCTGCTTCAATGGGCTGCTGCAACATACTTTAAGAAGACAGACGTCCAACATATCATAGCTCGCCTCTTGCTCTCCACCACTGTCTACCAACTGTGGTATGAACGCAATAATCGAGTCTTCAGCAACCAGTTCCAAACTGCTCAAAATATTGCTGACAGCGTGTTCCAACTGGTTCGCATGCACATAACAGCTATGGAGTTCAGCAGCACAATCCCGACCAGTATCTGTGATGTATGGGGTATCCAGCAACCCCCACCAATGTCTCGTCCCATCCTGTAGTGAAGCCAGTTTAAGAAGAAACAAGAACCGCAACACTGTTCAACGCCAAAATAATTACATAGCAACTGTTCACGTGACTGCTTTGCTAGCATGAACTGAATTTCTCACATGGCTACTGTTCACGTAGCGGCCATGCATTAATTCCTTTGTTTATTTGTTTCTTTCCTTTCTTTTATTTCCTTTGATGTTTAATGGCCTCTGTTTGGTTGTTTATGTTGGGGGATGCCCCTCCGAATTTCTGTAAGACAATTTTTCCTTTTATATATACATCTTAACATTCCAAAAAAAGTTTAGGGTTTAGGGTTTAGGGTTTAGGGTTTTAGGGTTTAGGGTTTAGGGAGGGTTTAGGGTTTAGGAGGGAAAAAATGAAGAGAGAACGGCTCCTGTTGGCGACAACAACCAAGCCTGCACTCCGGCCCTGTTTCTCACACCGGTGACCACTAAACCTTGCCAAATCCCATCCATCTCCTTCCCCTTCCCTAGTTCTTGGCCCTGACCGAACGTTTTTTCATTGCTTCCACTTCTTTCCTTTCAACTTTCTCGTCCCCTTCTTTCATCTTTTCGCCACATTCACATCTACCACCACACTATAACCCGTCCCCTGCCTCTTAGCACCTATGCCGACCACTCCAGCAATTGGTAGCAAATCACAAACTGCTGCCCAAACATCATGGGCGAACAAAGTGCGTGTTTCGGATTCCAGCACACGGTTCACTTTAGAACCCTTGTCCAGACAGCCTCTTGGCCACCGTCTTGTGATCTCAGAAGAAATGCTCCATGCTAATGCAGATCAATGGAACAGATGCATGGTAGGATTCTTTCCTGGTTTTAGAATGCCTTACCATGCTGTTAATACCATAGCATCACGGGTTTGGAGGAAATGCGGCCTAGAAAACGTCACAACAACATCCAATGGGTTCATGATCTTCCGGTTTACAACTGAAGCTGAGATGCATGCGGTTCTTGAGAAGGGACCTTGGATGTTTGGTGGGAAAAATATTGTCTTGCAACAATGGCATCCTAGGTTTCAGTTTGATAAAAACAACATATCAACTCTACCTGTTTGGGTTCGCTTACATGGTTTGCCTTTTCCTTTATGGTCGAAACAAGGATTAAGCATGGCTGCTAGTATGGTAGGTAGGCCTCTCTCTTGTGATGAATCTACTTACAACTGTATAAGATTGGATTATGCCCTAGTATGTGTGGAAGTTGATGCCTCCCTTCCGTATGTCCATGAATTTGAAATTGATAGTCCTTTAACATCTGAGCCTATTACAGTTAAGGTTGACTATGAATGGAAACCCTCACGGTGTGAAAAATGCCATATCTTTGGTCATTCCTGCCCCATTGCAACAACTTCCCTTCCAAACACAGGCAAATTACCTGTCACTAATACTATTACTATGCATACTCCTGTCTTCCCTATTACACAGACTCCTGCAGTTCCTTCACCAAGTACTCAGCTTCTATCCCCAGTTGCTATACCTCCCCCTAACCCTCTCTCTGCTCCACCTCAAAACAATACTGAATCCTCTATACCACCATTGCCTCCTGCCTCTATACCATCATTGCCTCCTGCCTCTGCCAACCCTTCAGTTGAATCAATTTCCTTTAAACAGCTCCCACCTCATAACCATACCCAATTACCAATACCAATCCCAGCAGATAATCGACTGATTGATGAGAAACATTCAGAGGAGGGTTCCACAGACATCCCTACTCAACATCAACCTGTTCTAGACACCACTATTTGTCTGGAAAGCAAAATGGCTTCACTCCAGAGCAATAGTGCATCTTCCTCTGCATGTGAGGCTTCAACTGCTGAGACTTCCACAGTCTCACCCCCCTTCAGTGAGAGCCATGATGACTCTCCCCAACCATCACCAAAAACTGTCCGGAAAAAAAGAGGTGGGAAGAAACGTAAGGAGGCCAAGGGCCTTCTCTGGTTGTAAGTTCTCTTCATTCCAATAAATGATTAGCATAGGTAGCTGGAATATTTGGGGACTCAATAATCTCCAAACACAAAAAGCTGTCCAGGAATGGACAAACAAAAACAATTTAGATCTTTTTGGTTTACTAGAAACTAAGGTAGCTCCTGCAAACCTAGATACTGTTGAAGCCAAACTAGGCCTCCCACATTGGAACTTCACATCCAACATTAGTTCTTCCACTAGTTGCCGGATTCTAGTTGGTTGGAACCCTCATAAAATCTCCCTCACCTGTGTAAATGCCTCCTCACAGTGGTTAACATGTGATATCACAGCTCCCACCCTGCTTGTCCCCATACGGGTTACTTTTATTTATGGCCATAACACCCCAGCAGCCCGGACACTCCTGTGGAACCACCTTTGCCAAGAAAGTCCTCTAAATGCTAATACTTCATGGATTGTTTTAGGCGATTTCAATGCTATTATGAATGCTGGTGATCGTTCAGGAGGGGATATCAATTGGTATCATCACCAACATGCATTCAGCAACTGTATTCGCCAGGCAGAGCTCATCCAATTACCCTACACAGGGCTGAAATTTTCGTGGCACAATGGTCAGCAAGGCGAGCACACAATCCAGAAAAAATTGGATTGGATATTTGGTAACTCTTGCTTGTTTTCTAACTTTCCTGCAGCTCATTCTATATTCATGCCGAGGCTCATCTCTGATCACAGTGCAATGCTGCTCCATCTTACTAATCCCACCTCGGTTAAGCCACGACATTCTCCCTTCAAGTTTCTCAATGCTTGGACTGATAGGGCAGACTTCATGGGAATTGTTAGCACATCTTGGACCTCTCACATTACTGGTAATCCCATTTATCAATTCACAACCAAGCTCTGTATCTTGAAGACTACACTCCGGAAGCTTCATCATCAACATACAAGCCATATTGCCAGCAGAGTAGGTCAAGCTAAAACCACTTGGCAGAATGCACAATTCCATCTGGACAGCAACCCGACATCCATTGCAGCACAAAACAGTGAAAGGGCTCATGCAAAACTCTACATGCAATTATGTAAGGATGAAGAATCCTTGCTCAAGCAGAGGTCTAGAATCAATTGGCTCCAGCTAGGCGATCGTAATACAAAGTTCTTCCACAACTCTCTATTGCATCGCCAAGTCAGAAATCGAATACATAGTCTGCAGGATTGCACAGGTAATATCATTACTGACCAACAGGAATTGGGGAAGCTGGCGTCCACATACTATGAGCAACTCCTGTCTGCTCCTCAACCTCCTCTCTCAGGGCCAGTCAACCATATATACCCTAACATCATCTCTGATGCCTCAAGATTTGCTATTAATCTGCCCATAACTGATGAGGACATCAAGACTGCACTGTTTTCCATCCCAGACAACAAATTGCCAGGACCTGATGGCTATAATGTTTACTTCTTCAAGCACTGTTGGAGCATAATTGGACCCGACTTCCTTGCAGCAGTAAGGTATTTTTTCTCTACCAATTGTCTGCCTCGATGTGTAAATGCTACACGAATAGCACTGGTTCCTAAAGTTGAAAATCCTTCTTGCATGAATGATTTTCGGCCAATATCATGTTGCAACGTCCTATACAAATGTATCTCCAAGGTCATTGTTATCAGACTTAAGGCAGTACTTGCCGATGTCATCGGGCCATCACAATCAGCTTTTCTGCCAGGGCGGAATATTTCGGACGCCATTCTTCTCACCCAAGAACTCCTGCACAACGCCCATCTCAACACTGGACCATCCCGGTGTGCTCTCAAGGTAGACTTACGGAAAGCCTTTGACACTGTGAGGTGGGATTTTATTCTGGCCGGTTTAGCAGCCATTGGTATTCCTCAGCAAATGGTACAGTGGATTAGCATTTGCATTTCTACAGCGCACTATACTGTTAACCTCAATGGTGAGCTGCATGGTTTCTTTAAAGCCACCAGGGGCATCCGTCAAGGCGATCCTCTATCTCCATACCTTTTTGTTTTGGCAATGGAAGGACTGGGAGGACTTATTACTGAGGCCACACGACATCCTGCCTTTAAATACCATTGGCGTTGTGCTGCCAATAAAATTACTCACATTTGTTTTGCAGATGATCTAATGCTATATTGCCATGCAGACACAAGTTCGGTTAACATTTTGCAATCCTGCTTGGACAAGTTCTCAACAATCTCCGGCCTCACCATCAATCATGCTAAAAGCTCCCTCTATTTATCTGGTGTTGATTTGGCCACACAAAGTCGCATATGCAGTCAGCTTGGATTCCACCAAGGCGTCCTTCCAGTAAGATATTTAGGGGTTCCCTTAATCTCCACAAGGCTCAAGCATGCTGACTGCCTCCCACTTTTAGAACGTCTCACGACCAGAATCAAGCTTTGGACATCTTCATCTCTAACTTATGCAGGACGTCTCCAGCTCATCAAATCAGTCTTGTTCTCCATTCAAGTCTATTGGTCTTCAATGTTCATCATTCCCTGCTTCATCATTAAGAAAATTGAAGGTATCTTCTCTGCTTTTCTATGGAAGGGCATGTCAATGGCTCATGTGGGAGCAAAGGTTGCATGGCACTCTATCTGTTACCCCTTACAGGAAGGGGGTCTCGGCATCAAAGATCTGAAAACGTGGAACAAGGCTGCAACGCTGAAACATAAATGGCGCTTATTGGTAGACAAGGATTCTTTATGGACGGTTTAGGTTACTAAAGTCCTACTTCGCAACAAATCCTTCTGGCTTATCAACATTCCTTCTACTGCTTCTTGGTCCTGGAGGAAAATATTACAAAGCAGGGAATGGTGTCGAAGCTTGTTTATAAACCGCATTGGCAATGGCTCATCAACATCACTCTGGTATGATTATTGGTTACCGGATGGAAAGAGAATCATTGATATCCTCCCTCTTCGTGTTCTCACATCTACAGGGCTCTCTTGGACTTCAATGGTATCTAGCATTATACATGATGGTGGCTGGAACTTCCCTGATACTCCTGAGCTCCAACCAATATGGAATTCAATCAATTTCAGGACTCATCTTGGCCGAGAGGATCAATGTGTATGGCGACTAGAGAGTTCTGGAGTTTTTAACATTAAGTCAGCATGGGAGTTCCTCAGACCGAAAAAACCAAACAACAACCTGCACCGCCTCCTTTGGTTCAAAGGCCATATCCCCCGTCACTCATTCATTCTTTGGTTAGCTAGCCTTGGCCGACTACGAACGATGGACAGATTGCATGGGGGTGTCACGACTACAACTTGCATCCTATGTGGTATTCACATGGAAACACATGAGCACCTCTTTTTTGAATGCAGCTACACCGGCTTAGTTTGGACGTCCATCTGTAATCGAGCCAACATCCATTGGCCCTGCAAACCATGGACACAGCTGCTTCATTGGTCAGCCGCTCACTACAAGCAGAGGAATGACAGTGATCATATGATAGCCTGCCTTCTTCTATCCACTACAGTTTACTACCTATTCGAACAAGAATAGCACACATGAATCATGCTTTCCCATCCAGAATTCATGCTATCTGGAATCTTCAAGATGACTAGGCGGTGTGATAGTGGGGAACACAGAGCTGTTTTCTTCCTTTACCACAATCAGAATTTGGCATGTAAGACGCTACTTTGCAGGAATGCATCGGTTACTGTTCACGTGAAGAGATGCATGGTTTATGCATTAGAACAACTATTAACATGGCCTCTGTTCACGCAGCCGCCATGCATGTATTTTCTTGTTTTGTTTTTTCGGTTGATTATGTTTGCCAACTGCATGCAAACATTTTCTTTATTATCTCTTGGGGTATGCCCCTCGTAGCTCTGTAAAGAATTTTTCACTTTTTAATATACATCTTACCTTTTCCAAAAAAAAGTTTAGGGTTTAGGGTTTAGCGTTTAGGGTTTAGGGTTTCGGGTTTAGGGTTTGGGGGTTAGAGTTTGGGGTTTAGGGTTTTAGGGTTTAGGGTTTAGGGTTTCGGGTTTAGGGTTTCGGGTTTAGGGTTTAGGGTTTCGAGTTTAGGGTTGAGGGTTGAGGGTTGAGGGTTTAGGGTTGAGGGTTTAGGGTTTAGGGTTGAGGGTTGAGGGTTCAGGGTTCAGGGTTGAGGGTTGAGGGTTGAGGGTTGAGGGTTCAGGGTTAGCGGTTTTAGGGTTTAGGGTTAGGGGTTTTAGGGTTTCGGGTTTAGGGTTTAGGGTTAGGGGTTTTAGGGTTTAGGGTTAGGGGTTTTAGGGTTTCGGGTTTAGGGTTTAGGGTTTAGGGTTTAGGGGTTAGGGGTTAGGGGTTTAGGGTTTAGGGTTTCGGGTTAGGGGTTTCGGGTTAGGGGTTAGGGGTTTAGGGGTTTCGGGTCTAGGGTCTAGGGTCTAGGGTCTAGGGTTGCGGGTTTGAGGGTTGAGGTTTAGGGTTTAGGGTTTAGGGTTTTGGGGTTTAGGGTTTAGGGTTTAGGGTTTAGGGGGGAGGGAAAAAATGAAGAGAGAGCGACTCCAGCAGGCGACTACCACCAAGCTTCATCTCCATCCCTGAATCTCACGCCGGCGTTCTCAACCTTCGGTTAGCACCCCTCCAGATTGTTCTTCTCACCCATCTCTATATCTCTACCAAACGATTTCCCTTTTTTCTTTCGTATCTCAACCTTTTAATTGAAATTTTTCCATAGCTTATACCTCCACCTACCCATCCATCAACACATCAACGTCTTCCCCTACCCTTTCTTACCCACCATATCGCAGTTCCCCTTTTTTTTTCTTCCCATCCATGTCGAAATCTCTAGCACATGGTGGCAGATCACAACCTGCCTCCCAAACTTCATGGGCGAACAAAGTTCGTGTTTCTGACTCCAGTACAAGGTTCACTCTAGAACCCCTCTCACGTCAACCACTTGGCCACAGGCTTATAATCTCAGCAGACATGCTACTGGACAATGCAGATCAATGGAATAGATGCATGGTAGGGTTTTTTCCTGGGTTTCGTATGCCATACCATGCTGTTAATACCATTGCATCCCGAGTTTGGAGACAATGTGGCTTGGAAAATGTCTCAACAACATCCAATGGTTTCATGATTTTTCGGTTTACAACTGAAGCAGAGATGCATGCCGTTCTTGAGAAGGGACCTTGGATGTTTGGTGGGAAAAACATTGTGTTGCAACAATGGCATCCTAGGTTTCAGTTTGACAAAAACAACATCTCCACGCTACCTGTTTGGGTTCGCCTGCATGGTTTGCCGTTCCCTTTATGGTCAAAGTCAGGATTGAGCATGGCTGCTAGTATGGTTGGGAGGCCCCTCTCCTGTGATGAATCTACCTATACCTGCACCAGATTGGACTATGCCCGAGTATGTGTCGAAGTCGATGCTTCACTCCCGTATGTCCATGAATTTGAAATTGATAGCCCTTTAACTTCTGAGCCTATTACAGTTAAGGTTGATTATGAATGGAAACCATCCAGGTGCGGAAAATGCCATATTTTTGGCCACTCTTGTCCCATCCAACCACCTCCACAATTGAACAAAGGTAAACTGCCTGTAACAGACACTACTCCATTACCCATCCCTGTCTTTGTTCAGCCACAGATGCAGCCTTCCACCAGTGCTCTTCCAATACCAATACCACCAGTATCACCAAAAGCTATTTCTAGTCTTAGCCCATCTCCCATTCCTCCCCTAATTGTTTCATCTATTCCACCCTTGCCTTCTTCCCCTACAGAAGCGGTAGTTGCACTGTCTACTGCCCATGCAGAACCAGTAGTTGCACCACTATCCCCTCCAAATATCCCTCCTCAGAATATCCACCATTTGCCTTTGCCCACCTCAGAAGAACCTCTGCCCCTTACCACAAACCTTAACACTCAGCACCAACCTGTTCTAGACACCACCACTTGTCTGGAAAGTAAGATGGCTTCTTTACAAAGCCATAGTGAATCTTCCTCTGCGATGGAGACTTCCACTGCCGAAACTGCATCTCTCCCCTTCAGTGAGAGTCAAGATGAATCTCCCAACCCTTCACCAAAAACAGTCCGGAAGAAAAAAGGTGGCAGGAAACGTAAGGAGGCAAGGGGCCTCCAATGGTTGTAAGTCCTTCTCCCCGTTAATGTTTAGTATAGGTAGCTGGAATATTTGGGGACTCAACAATCTCCAAACACAAAAAGCTGTCCAGGAATGGACAACAAAAAACAATTTAGAAATCTTTGGTTTACTGGAAACTAAGATAGCCTCCTCAAACCTATCAGCCGTGACATCCAAATTAGGTCTCCCACACTGGCACTACACTTCCAACATTGATTACTCCACTAGTTGCCGTATTCTAGTTGGATGGAACCCCCACAAAATTTCACTCACTTGTGTCAATGCTTCTTCTCAGTGGTTAACATGTGAGATCACAACCCAGAGCTTGCTTGTCCCATTAAGAATCACCTTTATTTATGGCCTAAATACTCCTGCTACTCGAACACTCCTGTGGAACCACATCTGTCAAGAGAGTTCTCTGACGGCTTGCATTCCTTGGCTTGTCCTGGGGGATTTCAATGCAATATTGCATGCTGGTGATCGTTCAGGTGGGGATATCAACTGGTATCATCATCAAAATGACTTCAGCAATTGTATTCACCAAGCGGAGCTCATCCAAATGCCTTACACAGGGCTAAAATTTTCATGGCATAATGGACAGCAAGGCGAGCACACAATTCAGAAAAAATTGGATTGGATATTTGGTAACACTTGTTTGTTTTCTACCTTTCCTACAGCTCATTCTATTTTCATGCCAAGGCTAATCTCTGATCACAGTGCCATGCTATTCCGTTTTACTACTCCAACATCAGTTAGGCCGCGACATTCTCCATTCAAGTTTTTAAATGCTTGGACTGACAGGGCAGACTTTATGGATCTTGTTAGCACTTCATGGAATTCTCAGGTTAATGGTAATCCTATGTACAAGTTTACAACCAAGCTTTGTATTTTAAAGACTACCCTCCGCAATCTTCATCATCAACATACAAACAATATTGCTGGTAAAGTGGCCCAAGCTAAAGTTACATGGCAGGATGCACAATTACACTTGGATAGCAACCCGACGTCCACTGAGGCTAAAGACAGAGAAAGGGCACAAGCCACTCTCTATATGCAACTTTGTAAGGATGAGGAGTCCTTACTCAAACAGCGGTCCAGAATTAATTGGCTGCAGCTAGGTGATCGCAATACAAAGTTCTTCCATAACTCCTTATTGCACCGCCAAGTCAGAAACCGGATTCATAGTCTGCAGACCTCAACAGGTTCCATTATCACTGATCAGCAGGATATGGGCAAGCTGGCATCCTCCTACTATGAGACTCTCTTATCAGCACCTCAGCCTCCCCTCCCTGGGCCAATGCAACATTTATATTCTAACATCATCTCGGAGGATTCAAGATTGTCTTTAAATCTTCCCATCACGGATGAGGACATCAAGGCTGCACTTTTCTCCATTCCTGACAATAAATCCCCTGGGCCTGATGGCTATAATGCTTATTTCTTCAAGCACTGTTGGAGCATTATTGGAACCGATTTTCTTGCAGCGATAAGGTATTTTTTCACCCACAACTGTCTGCCTCGATGTGTAAATGCTACACGCATAGCCCTGGTACCTAAAGTTGAGAATCCATCATGCATGAATGACTTTTGGCCAATCTCCTGTTGCACTGTTATATATAAATGTATCTCCAAAGTCATTGCAATTAGGTTGAAGGCAGCACTTGCGGAGGTAATAGGGCCATCACAGTCAGCTTTTCTCCCAGGACGCAATATTTCAGACGCTATTCTTCTCACTCAAGAGCTCATGCACAATGCTCATCTCAACACAGGACCCTCTCGTTGTGCTCTCAAAGTTGACTTAAAAAAAGCTTTTGACACTGTGAGTTGGGACTTTGTATTGGCAGGGCTAGATGCCATTGGCATCCCTCAACATATGGTACATTGGATCCGACTCTGCATCTCTACAGCACACTACTCAGTCAACCTTAATGGTGAACTACATGGTTTTTTTAAAGCTTCCAGGGGTATTCGACAAGGAGATCCCCTTTCCCCATACCTTTTTGTTTTGGCAATGGAAGGGCTGGAGGGACTCATTAAACAAGCCACACAGCATGCGGATTTCAAGTATCATTGGCGTTGTGCTGCAACTAAACTCACACATATTTGTTTTGCAGATGATCTTATGCTCTATTGCCATGCAGATACTGCTTTGGTTTCTATTTTGAAGTCCTGTCTGGACACTTTTTCTGCCATCTCAGGCCTTACCATCAATCAAACAAAGAGCTCTCTCTACTTGTCCAGTGTTGATAGGGACACTCGCGCTAGTATCAGCAATCAGCTTGGCTTCCAACAAGGTGTGCTTCCAGTCAGATATTTAGGGGTTCCCCTAATCTCTACAAGGCTTAAACATGCTGACTGCATTCCCCTACTAGAGCGCCTCACATCCAGAATCAAGCTTTGGACATCCTCATCATTAACATATGCAGGACGCCTCCAGCTTATTAAATCAGTCTTGTTTTCCATTCAAGTTTACTGGTCTTCAATGTTCATTCTTCCCTGCTCAATCATCAAGAAAATTGAAAGTATTTTCTCTGCCTTTCTTTGGAAAGGGGCATCGTTGTCTCCTGTGGGTGCAAAGGTGGCTTGGCAAAGTATTTGCTATCCATTAAAAGAAGGGGGCCTTGGCATAAAGAATTTAAAAACGTGGAACCAGGCAGCAACATGGAAACATATCTGGCGGCTACTAATAGACAAGGAGTCTCTTTGGACAGTGTGGATCCATACCGTCCTTCTGCGTAATAGATCTTTTTGGCACATCAATATTCCATCTAATGCTACATGGTCCTGGAGAAAGATTCTTCAAAGTAGAGAAAGCTGTCGAAGTTTTTTCATTACACAAATTGGCAATGGCTCATCCACGTCTCTTTGGTATGACTACTGGTTACCGGATGGCAAAAGATTAATTGATCTCCTTCCTCTGCGTATACTCACCTCTACAGGGCTCTCATGGAATTCAAAGGTTTCTCACATTATCCATGATGGTGGCTGGAACTTCCCTAATATTCCTGCCCTTCAACCAACGTGGAATACCATAACTTTCACCCCCCTTCTTGACCGCGAGGATCAATGTCTCTGGTGCTTACACCCTTCAGGCGCATTCACAATCAAATCTGCATGGGACTTCCTTCGGGCAAAAAATCAAGTCAACAACTTGTATCATTTATTTTGGTTCAAAGGCCATATACCCAGACACTCATTCATCATGTGGTTAGCTAGTATTGGTCGGCTACGCACGATGGACAGATTACATGGGAGGGTAACCAGTACAACTTGCATCCTGTGTGGTCTTCATATGGAAACTCACAACCATCTCTTCTTTGAATGTTACTACACCAATCTAGTTTGGATGTCTATTTGTTATAAAGCCAACATGCATTGGCCTCGCCAACCATGGACGCAGTTGCTTCAATGGACAGCATCTTACTACAAGCAGAGGAATGATAATGAACACATGATAGCCTGCCTTCTGTTATCCACCACGGTTTACTTCCTCTGGTTTGAAAGAAACAACCGTGTGTTCACAAACACTGCAAAAACATATCAGACGACTGTGGAGACTATTTACCAGCAGATTCGAACTCACATTGCTCACATGGATATTGCTTGCACCTTCCCAGCAAGGATTCGAGCTATTTGGAATCTTCAACCTGACTAAATACTGGAAGCAGGAGAACTATGCATGGTTTTCACACAGCTGATGAGGGGTGGTGTTGGACAAACAGTGCCAGCAATATAAGTGCACTCGGTTACTGTTCACGTAGCGCTTTGCATGATTTACAATCAGGAGCTCTTTTTGTAAGGCTACTGTTCACGCAGTGCCATGCATGCTTATTTCTCTTTTCTTTATTGTTTGTTCTGTTTGCCAATTTATGCAAACATCCAATTTTAATTCCTATTGGGGTATGCCCCTCTTAGCTTTGTAAAGAATTTTCTTTTCTTAATATACATCTTACCTTTTCCAAAAAAAGTTTAGGGTTTAGGGTTTAGGGTTTAGGGGTTGGGGTTGGGGTTTAGGGTTTAGGGGTTGGGGTTTAGGGGTTTAGGGTTTAGGGTTTAGGGTTTTAGGGTTTTTAGGGTTTAGGGTTTAGGGTTTAGGGTTTAGGGTTTTAGGGTTTTTAGGGTTTAGGGTTTAGGGTTTAGGGTTTAGGGTTTGGGTTTAGGGTTTGGGTTTTGGGTTTTCGGTTTAGGGTTTAGGGTTTAGGGTTTAGGGTTTAGGGTTTAGGGTTTAGGGTTTTAGGGTTTTAGGGTTTTAGGGTTTTTAGGGTTTAGGGTTTAGGGTTCTAGGGTTTAGGGTTCTAGGGTTT
>Ga0325401_1004315_pt1 | contig 13393 bp, 11 predicted proteins | sample PopdelMetagenome_FD_205666 | JGI IMG/M metagenome (GOLD analysis project Ga0325401, IMG submission 205666) | Populus deltoides microbial communities from Bellville, Georgia, United States - Xylem-PdKOR-R2 | ecosystem: Host-associated > Plants > Phyllosphere > Stem > Wood/Secondary xylem | place...
TAAGCCGCGAGCTCCACGCTGTTTTTAGGCATCGGCGTCGGCATGAAGCGCCAAACTTCCGGCTCGAAAGCAATGGCTTTGAGGGCTTCAAAATCAGTGGCTTCCAGCGGGCGGAGCCGGACACGGGCATTTTCGAGCGTAATACAGCGGGAGCAGTCCATAGAGGGGTGGATTTGGGCCGCAAAGATAGAATTTCGGGAGATGAAAAGTGGCGGCGGCGTGAGAATGATGGTTTTACAATAAAGCGTTGTCATTCCGAGCCGCGCGAGGAATCTGAGTCAATAACATAGGTGCATAGCCCAGATTCCTCATCTCTGCTTGATGCGCAGAATGTTTGGAATGACAGACTACCTTAGACCTCATACCCTAGCCCACGCAGCAACGTCTCGAAATCAGCCGCCGAAAGATGCCCGCCACTTGCCTGCGGGTGGCCGTGGGCAAAGTTGCTGGGTGGCACGGCGCCTGTGCGGGCAAATGCTGCGCGCAGCAACTCAGGAATATGCAGGTCACGGTTGGCCGTGCGACCCGCGACGGCTATGTTGCCATCGGGCAAATAGCCTAGGTTGGCACACAATACCACTCGGTCGGGCAGGCGCTGAATCCACTGCTGAGCAATGAGCGGGTGAATTTGGCACGGCGAATCCAAGGTGATGAGCGCTACGGGGGCGGCATCGGGGTTTGCTTTAGGAAAGCGGGGCGGCAAGCGACGGGCGGCTTGGAGCGCGGCGCTTACCTCAGCGCGGTATTCGGCCAGCACCGTGTCTTGGGCCAACGGTCGCGGGTTATCGTCGGCCATCAGGTGTTGCAAGGGTCGGTCGAGGTCGAACTCGCCGGCGCGACGGGCGGCGTTGCAGAGCGCTACAGCTTCCTTAAGCCACTTGGCGGTGTGCTGTTTTTTTGTTTCGGCTAGCAACGGCCACGGGGCAGCATCCCCTAGGTCGGAGATGATGCCAATGGCCGCTACCCACTGTAAGTCCTTGATTTCGATTTCCGCGGCTACCAACTCGTAGGCTAGCCACGCGGAGCACGGCACGGGGTCAAGGCCGTAGCCGGTGAGCACCGTACTGCCCACGGGTGGGTATCCCTCGGGAATGTGGTGGTCGACGTAGAGCACGGGCACGCCATCGGTTTCGAGAGTGCCTTGGGCATGGACACCTAGGTCCGTCACAATCAGCGCGTCAGGCTTGAGTGCTAGTAGCTTCTCGCGGACCGAAGGGGTCAGAAACGCGTTTTCCCCTTTGCCAGAAGGCAGCACCTCCACATGCCAGCTAGGATTAATGCGTTGCAGCCCGCGGCCGAATACGGCACCAGCCCCCAGACCATCGGCATCGAAGTGACAGAATACGACTACGCGGCCGTTGGGTGGAATCGTATCCAGAAAGGCGCGAAACGGCGCCACGAACTGAGGGAAAGCAGCAGGCATAAAAAACGGGCTGCCAGCATGGTAGCCAGCAGCCCGTTGTTCGTAAAGCTTGACGCTAGGGTTGTAGCGCGTTGTTTATTTCGGCAAGTCGCCAACCATGTCTTCCGGCTTCAGCCACTCGTTGAACTGCTCCTCCGTGAGGTAACCTAGCTTCAGTGCCGTCGCCTTCAGGGTGCTGCCTTCGCGGTGGGCCGTCTGCGCAATCTCGGCGGCTTTGTAGTAGCCGATGTGCGGGTTCAGGGCCGTTACGAGCATCAACGATGAATCAACGTGCTTCTTGATGTTGTCTTCTAAGGGGCGGATTCCCACGGCACACTTATCGTTGAACGACACGCACACGTCGCCGATGAGGCGGGCTGAGTGCAGGAAGTTGTAGATCATCAAGGGTTTGAACACGTTCAGCTCGAAGTGACCGTTCATGCCGCCGATGTTGATGGCCACGTCGTTGCCCATCACCTGCGCCGCTACCATGGTCATGGCTTCCGACTGGGTTGGGTTCACTTTGCCGGGCATGATGCTGGAGCCAGGCTCGTTATCCGGGATGAATAGCTCGCCAATACCCGCGCGCGGACCTGAAGCCAGCAAACGGATGTCGTTGGCAATCTTCATCAGGCTAGCGGCTACGGTCTTGAGCGCGCCGTGGGCTTCCACAATGGCATCGTGAGCGGCGAGGGCTTCAAACTTGTTTTCAGCCGTCACGAAGGGCAGGCCAGTCAGGTTGGCAATGTGCTTGGCTACGTTTTCCGAGTAGCCGGGAGGCGTGTTGATGCCCGTGCCGACGGCCGTACCGCCCAGAGCTAGCTCCGATAGATGAGCTAGGGTGTTCTTAATGGCGCGTAGGCCGTGGTCGAGTTGCGAGGCGTAGCCCGAAAACTCCTGCCCTACCGTGAGTGGCGTGGCGTCCATGAGGTGGGTGCGGCCAATCTTCACGATGTTCATGTACTCCTTCGACTTCTGCGCCAGCGTGTCGCGCAGCTTTTCGATGCCGGGGATGGTCACTTCCACCAGAATCTTGTAGGCCGCAATGTGCATGGCCGTCGGGAAGGTGTCGTTGCTGCTCTGCGACTTGTTCACGTCGTCGTTTGGCGCCAGGGCTTTTTTCTCGTCGAGGAGGTCGCCGCCTTGCAGCACGTGGCCGCGGTAGGCTACTACCTCGTTCACGTTCATGTTGCTCTGGGTGCCCGAGCCGGTTTGCCACACCACCAAGGGGAACTGGTCGTCGAGCTTACCTTCCAGAATTTCGTCGCACACGCGGCCGATCAGGTCAGCTTTTTCCTGCGGCAAAATGCCGGCGTCGAGGTTGGTGAGGGCCGCAGCCTTCTTGAGGTACGCAAACGCGCGGATGATTTCCTTGGGCATCTTGTTGATGTCCTGCGCGATTTGGAAGTTCTCAATTGAGCGTTGGGTTTGGGCGCCCCAGTAGGCGTCGGCGGGCACCTGTACGGGCCCCATAGTGTCTTTTTCGGTCCGGAATTGCATGAACGGGAAAGCTGATGAAAGAAATCCGACTTGGAGCGGTAAAAGTAAGGAACTGCCGCATAGTACGGGTTTCAACTTCCGGGCTGTTTGATGAGGAATGTATGATCCGCCCGTGCGTCATTCCGACTAGCGAGCGGAAGCTCGCGCGCAATGGCATCCTCGATTAGGTTGAGAATTATCACCTTAGCAGCAACACGCGAGCTTCCAACCGCTGGTCGGAATGACATTCTAGTTATGTCCAATGCGGATGCGCTGCGCATTCAGCTACACCCTTGTCGACCTAGCTTGCGTACAGGAGAGCCTACCAACGCACCACCAACCCCATGAGCACGATCAAAAAAGTAATCGAAGTACTGGCTAGCTCGCCCAAAAGCTTCGAAGATGCCCTCCAACAAGCCCTCACCGAAACCAGCACTACCGTGCGCGGCATCAGCTCCATCTACATCAAAGACCAGAGCTGCAAAGTGCAGGACAATAAAATTATCGAGTACCGTATCACCGCCAAAATCACTTTCGAGGTGATGCACAAGTGGAATCCCAACGCCATCAATGCCGAGGAAGAAGCCGAAAACGTGCCCGAAGGTGGCGGCGCCCCCGACTACAGCCACATTCAAATCAAGACGCAACCCGACCTACCCCGCGAAGTAGAACCCGGCGGTAGCGCCACCGAACCCGAAAGCGGCGGTGGCTACAGCGGCTAGATGGTGAACTAGTGAGATGGTGAGTTGTCGTTCTATTCTACTTGTGGAACAGGACAATAGCTCACCATTTCACCATCTTACTAGTTCACTGTAAACGGCACGTTTACCTTGACTTTTTGGGCGGCGGGGCGGCCTTTGATGATGGCGGGGCGCCAGCCGGGACCTTCCAGTATGAGGCGTTTGGCTTCGGCGTCGCACTCTTCGCTGAGGCTGTTCGTTACTTTGATATTTTCGATTTTACCGTCGGCTGCTATCGTAAACTCTAGGCGCACGGTGCCTTCCAGGCGCTTTCGTTCGGCCTCTTCAGGATACTTCAAGTTTTTCTTGAGGTAGGCATCGAATGCAGGAAAGCCACCGACGGGTGTTGCCGCTACGGGCGGCGGCGTGGGCATTTTGTTTTTGCGCTTGGTGCCGTAACCTATTGTCACTACTTCGTTTAAGGCTCTTGTATCGGCAGCCAACGCTAGGGTGAGCGTGGTATCATGAGCTAGCTTTTTCTCCTGCGTTTCGTAGCCAATAGAGCTGATTTTTAGTGCGTTTTTATCCCTAGGCACTGAAAGCGAGAAAGTGCCATCCGGCCCGGTAACGGTGCCTGTTTCAGTATCTTTCACGATAACCGTGACACCTGGTAACGCTTGTCCAGATTGCTGATCAGTAATACGCCCGGTAATAAGCCGCGTATTAGGCAAAATTGTCATCCGCTTAAATCTAGCCCTAGCTAGATTTCGTGGTGCCGACGCAACTATAGCGGCTCCAGGTACCGCCCTAGCAAGCTCAGTTGTTGGCGTTAGTACCGAATCAGGTACGCCGGCGGCGCTAGGGGCACTGGCTTGCGCTACCATATCTTTCGGCTCGGTACTGAGGCTATCGGCTACGGTTTGAAGCCGGCTTGCTTTCATTAATGCCACCTCGGCAGGAGCTGTTGGTTTGGCTGGCTTCCTTGCCGAGTACGAATGGGATTTGGCAACAGACCTAGATGCCCTAGCTACTTTGGGTGAGGCTGCCAGCGGCGGGCTAGGTTTTGCCGGCGCCGCTTCTTGCGCCGCTAGCGGCGCATCGGCGGGCTGCGTACTGGGCCGCACTGTCACGGTGGCTACCTCTCGCGTCGAGTGCCGCGTTTTAAACTTTTGCCGGCCTAGCCAGCCAACTGCGCCTACCAGTACAAACAGCAGCACCGCCGCCGCAATAGTTGAAAGGCGTTGCCAGGCAATGGGCGCTTGGCGCGGCTCTTCCTGCTCGATGCGGGCGCGCAGCCGTTGTTGCAATTGGCTCAGCGCCTTATCGGTAGTAGCTAGGTCCGTCACCGACAACCCTTCCAGAATCTCGGCGCAGTACGGACAAGCGAGGGTGTGTTCTTCCACCGCGTGCTGACTGGCCGGCGTGAGCGTACCGGCCACGTACTGCCGCAGCAAAGCCAGCGGCAGGTGCCCACCCGATTGCGCGGGCAGCGAAGAGGACGGTGACGGATTAGCGGGCCGCATTGGCAGAGGATTCGAGCGAGCGTTTGAGGTTGCGTTTGCCGTTTTGCAAGTGGCTTTTCACGAGACCTAGGTCAAAGCCGGTTTCGTCGGCTATTTCCCGGTAACATTTCTTTTGGAGGTAAAACAGTTCCAGGCAGCGACGCTGCCCTTCGGGTAACTCGGCCAGGGCGTGCTCCATGGCTTGGAGACGTTCTTCGGTGAGGGCTAGGTCGTCGGCGTCATCTTCTAGATGCGCGGCGGGTGCTAATTCCACAGCCGTGGCATCGGGAAAGTGCAGCACCAGCGGGCCGCTCTCGGGGCCTGCTCGCTGCTGGGCGCGCAGCTGCATCAGGCAATAGTTGCGCGCCGTGGTATGCAGCCAGGCCGGAAAGTTGCTCACCTCGTGCTGCCGCAGCGTAACAACAAGCTTTTCAAATAGCTGCATGACAGCGTCTTGTGCGTCTTCATCGGGACGCAGGTAGCGGCGGCATACGGCAAACACCGCTGGCATGTGCCGCTCGTAAAGCACACCTAGGTCGGCCACGTCGCCTTGGCGGCGGTAGCGGGCGAGCAACTCCTCGTCGGATAGCTCGGCGGGCGACTTGGGGCGGCGCTTGAAAAACATGCGTTACAGAGTTAAGCAGATTTTTCGAAAGCCATAAAAAAATCCGGTGCCTGCGTGTGGAATTCGCCGCGCCCCCGCATCAAGATTGTCAAACAGGCCTTCCACCAACCATCTGCTACCATGAACAAGCTCCTTCTTGCCGTTCTCGCCATCATGCTAGCGGCCGTGCTGCTCGCCCACGGCCAAACTCCCAAAGGCACAAAGGCAAAGCTGCCCGCGGCGCACTCCGGAGTTGATACGCTTACCGTGCGCGGGCGCGTGACGGATAAAAGAGGTCAAGGATTGCTGGGCGTAACCGTACTAATTAAAGGAACTACGAAAGGTGCTTCCACCGACGCAAATGGCACTTATCATCTGGTGGTGCCAGCCGGCAATAAAACATTGGTGTTTAGTGCTATTGGATATGTAAGGGCAGAAAAGATCATTGGTAAACAGCGCGTCATTAATGCGGTGTTAGCAGATGACACGCAGCAGTTGAATGAAGTTGTAACTATCGGCTACGGCTCAACTTCCAAACCGGCAAGGAGCAAAAAGGAGCAATTCGTGAAGCCTGTAATAAAACGTGATGAAGAAAGCCGTACACCTGCTAAAGGCAAGAACAAGCAGATTGCCATTGGAATAATAAAAGGCAACACGGATGCCCCTTACCTAAGCGGAATTGAAGGCGGGACTAGCGCTGCGCCTGTGCAGGAGCTAGTCGAATATAAAGTATTCACCTACGCGCTGCCCACTCCTGAGAGCCGGGAGCAGTATGCGAAAATTCAGGAGAATAGTTTCCAATCAGCGCAGACGAACCCTTTAAGTACGTTCTCCATCGATGTAGACGCGGCGAGCTACGCCAACGTGCGGCGCTTTCTCAACGAAGGCCAGCGCCCACCCCGCAACGCGGTGCGCATTGAGGAAATGGTGAACTACTTTACCTACGACTACCCACAGCCTACTGGCACCGAGCCGTTTTCCGTCACGACGGAGCTAGCCGCCTGTCCTTGGAACCCGCAACACCAGCTGGTGCACATCGGGTTGCAAGGCCGCAAAGTGGAAACGCAGAACTTGCCGCCCGCTAATCTGGTGTTCCTCATCGACGTGTCGGGTTCGATGAACGAAGCAGATAAACTGCCACTGGTACAAGCTAGCTTACGACTGCTGGTGAAGGAGTTACGTCCGCAAGATAAGGTCGCCATGGTGGTGTACGCCGGTGCGGCCGGTCTGGTGCTGCCGCCTACATCTGGCACGGAGCGGGCGAAGATCCTAGGTGCTATCGACCAGTTGCAGGCGGGCGGCTCCACGGCGGGCGGTGCCGGGTTGCGCCTCGCTTACCGCGTAGCGCGTGAGCAATTCCAGAAAGGCGGCAACAACCGCGTCATCCTCGCCACCGACGGCGACTTCAACGTGGGCGAGCAAAGCAACGACGCCATGGAGCAGCTCATCACGCAAGAGCGCGAATCGGGCGTGTTCCTCACGGTACTTGGCGTGGGCGAAGGCAACTTGCAGGATAGCAAAATGGAGCTGTTGGCCGATAAAGGCAACGGCAACTACGCCTACCTCGATAATCTCGACGAAGCCCACCGCGTGCTAGTGCGGCAATTTGGCGGCACGCTATTCACCATCGCCAAAGATGTGAAGCTTCAGCTCGAATTTAACCCGGCTCGGGTGCAACAATACCGCCTCATCGGCTACGAAAACCGCACCCTCGCCGCCGAAGATTTCAACAACGACCGCAAAGACGCTGGCGAGCTAGGTTCGGGCCACACCGTTACGGCCCTCTACGAAATCGTGCCCGTGGGGGCGCCGCCCGTAGTCGATAAGCTTAAGTACCAGCCTAATTCAGCGGTTGCCACAGCACCTAGCTCGGCTGACCTGATGACAGTGAAGCTGCGCTACAAGGAACCGCAAGGCACCACGAGCCGCCTGCTAGAGCGCAGCCTGCGCGGCACGGCTAGCCCTATCGAGCGGGCGTCCGAGAACCTGCGCTTTGCCGCGGCGGTGGCGCAGTTCGGTATGCTCCTGCGCCAGTCCGATTACCTAGGGTCAGCCACTTACGCCAACACCCTCAACTTAGCCAACGGCGCCCGCGGCAAAGATCCCGATGGCTACCGAGCCGAGCTGGTGCGCCTAGTGAAAATAGCGGAAGGCTTGCGCTCAGAAGCCCCTATTTACGGAGCGCGCTAGGTAGCGGAATCCACTAGTTCGATTTGTGAAAGATACGACCATCAGATAATGTTATCCATCACCAACAAACCCACGCTGATACCACTCACCACGCCAAAAAGCCCCACCGCAATGCAGTGGGGCTTTTTAATTGGCAGTGGAAAAGGAACAAAAGAAATCAGAACGAGAAACTAGCTGAAGCTTTGAAAGCACGGTTCTGTGAATCGGATTTGCCGTCTTTGTCCAGCGACGAGAGGCCGTAGTCGTAGCCAGCGCTTAGCCCTAGGCCATTTTTGAACTGGTAGCCAAGTCCACCGGCCGCGCTAAGGTCGAGCGAGCGAAACTGGTCTTTTATGTCGATATCTTGTTGGTAGCCATTGGCTTCCGTAGCGCCGCCTGAGGTTACATGCGCGGTGCCCTTCGCTAAATAAGAAGCCTGCGGACCAGCATAGAGGTAAAGGCCCTTCGTTACGTAGGCCCGGAGCAGCACCGGCACCTCAATGTAGCTCATGCGCGCCGTGGCCGAACCTTGCTGCAGGTTAATAACTTCCCCCTGCGTAACAGGCACTGTGCCCATCGACGTGATGCCCTTCTGCGAGTATTGTACGCCCGGCTCCAAAGCGAAGTGCGTGCCCAGAGGAATGATGGCAAACACACCCGCATGGAAGCCCGTTTTGGTATCAGCCGCTAGGGCGCCACCCGGTAATTGGCTTGCAGTCAGCAGCGTCTGAGCCGCGTTGCCCGACCAATCGGATACATTCAGGCCAGCGCGCACCCCAAACTTTATCGGGCGAGCCATGCTTGGGTGAACAGGCTCTTCGTAGTAAGTGTATACCGGCCGGTGAATCGGCTTAAATACTTGAGCCTGAGCAGTTGAAAAGGAAGCAGAAAGCAAAAGAATAGCCACAGCCAAGCGGCTGCCAAGACGCAGGAAGTTCATAGTAGGGAGAAAGAAGAGAGTGAAGAAAGAAACGCCAGCGTCTACTCTTGCGCGCTACTCAGTAGCTGGGCGTTGTGCTAGGTATATTTGAAAAATCGTGCCAAATCGCGAAATAATACCGTACTCATTTGCTAACTAACATTCGTTCAGCTGTTTGAATGTGAATAGATAGTATAGGTATAATTCTATAAGCGTGCGATTGGTGAAGTTTAGGTCCTAGTTTCTACCTGAATGTTGCCGTTGTGAGCACAAGGCTGAGTGCTTGCCTCCTAAACGTGCTATGGCATCGTAATATTTTACAGTCTTGCCAAGCGGCCTCTTGTTACAAGTTAGAAGCTAGGTTAACTCCCCTCCTTTTTCAACTTTCGCGCATCAAGCAGCGTGGGTTGGGAGTAGTTCAGGTCGTGTGGACGAGAACCTGGCTCTAATTTTTTAGCCCTAGCTTGACCATCCCAGCCTGCGGCCACCCCTCCTTGGAAAAAGGAGGGGAGTTAATTTCTAGCGCTGTAGCCCGGAAAATAGGCCTTTTGAAATTTTTTTTCTGACGCTTGTAACGTTTGGGGCTGGCGCCGGTACTCCTGTCAAATTTCCGAAAAACGCACCCTTTCACCCCTAACCAAACCCTGGTGGAAACGACCGACGAGGCGCTGATGACGCAGGTACAGGCCGACAACCTAGACCAACTCGTGCCTTTGTTTGAGCGCTACCACCAGCCGTTGTTCAGCTTTCTGTGCCGGCTTACCGGCGACCGGGAGGTGAGCCAAGATTTGACCCAAAACGTGTTCTACCGTGTGCTAAAATACCGGGCTAGCTACCACGCCGGCCAGCCGTTTCGGGCCTGGATCTACCAGCTTGCCCGCAACGCGCACACCGACCACTGGCAGCAAAACCGTCGGCCTACCTCCGACGTGGAGCAAGTGGAGCGCACAACCAACTATGGGCGTTCGGCCCTCGCCCACGCCGCCGCCACCGACCGGGATGCAGCGTTGCAAGAAGCCCTAGCCTTGCTGCCAGCTGATCAGCGCGAAATTCTGGTGCTGCACCGCTTCCAGGGTTTTGATTACGCTGAAATCGGGGAGCTACTTGGGTGCACCGCTGGGGCTGCCCGCGTGAAAGCGCACCGCGCCTTGGAGGCGTTGCGCAAAATTTACTTCAGTTGATTTGTCCTTAGTACCATGCATACGTCTTTCACCTCTCATGATCTGCCTGCTTCCTGCGCCGCGCTGGAAGACTTGCTGCCGGCTTACGCCGAGGGCGAGCTAGCCCCGGCGGAGCAGGCCCAAGTGGAAGCACACCTGGCTACTTGCCCCGCCTGCCAAGAGAAAGTAGCTCAGTATCGGAGCCTGACCGACGATCTGGTTGGCCTGCCCCTCGCCTGTCCCACTCCGGAAATGCGCACCGATTTTATGGCGATGCTGCAACGTGAAAAAGCGGCCCTATCAACGGAGCAAGCAGCATCAGTTGTGAAAGCCGAACCGAAGATCGAGCCGCAAGCCAAGGTAGTTTCGATGTGGAGCCGGCCTGCCACGCGGCAGTGGCTGCAAATAGCGGCTAGCATCCTGCTGGTAGCCGTGGGCGTGGTGCTCGGTCTTTCGTTGCGACCTAGCACTGAGCAGCTTGCCGCTAATCAAACGCGCAAGCCCTCTCTCGCCACCCAACTCGCTACGGCTGCTACCCAACCAGCCACCGCCAGCGACCGGATTCAGTTGGTGAGCAACGCGCCGGCCAACGACCAGCAGAACGATGCTACCGTGCTGGTGCTTGTCAACACACTCAACACCGACCCTAACCCCAATGTGCGCCTAGCCGCTTGCGAAGCGCTCTACCGCCTGCGCAAAGACCCTAGGGTCGGCCCGGCTCTGGTGCATTCACTGCCCCTGCAAACGGACCCCAACGTGCAGATTACCCTGATTGAACTGCTGGTGGAGTTGCGCACTCCCGAGGCAGTGCCCCAATTAGAACGCCTCGCCCAACGCCGTGACGCCCTGCCGGTAGTGCGTCAGCAGGCTGAGCAAGGCATTGGCTTACTAATCTAACACTCAACTTCTCACCCATTGCTGAGGCTAGCTCGGCCGGATGAAAATGTCCGGCGCAGGCCTCCCTTTGCCCAAATCAAACCAATTGTTCGTTATGAAAAAGTCTGTTTTGCTGGCCGTTGCCGGCGTCGTATTGGCCTCCTCTTCCGCTCTCCACGCTCAAGAATACCGCACCAAGTTGAGCGGCAAGGCAAACAAAGTTGTCATTGAAATGCAAGCCGGCGACGTGAGCGTGGAAGGCGTGGATGGCGACGAAGTGATTATCAAAGGCAACGGCTACGAAGAGCCCAATAAGCGCGCCGAGGGCCTGCACCCCGTTTACAACTCGGCCGTGGATAACACCAAGTTAGGGCTGGCGGTGACCAGCACCGATAACACGCTGCGCATCGTGAAAGCCTCGCGCAAGGATGCTTCCTATACCATCCGGGTGCCGCGCCGCGCCGATGTTGTCTTCACCCAAAGCGGCTGGGGCGGGCATGGCGACGTGATGCTGCAAAACTTGAATGGCAGCGTGGAAGTAGCCATGAAAAATGCCAGCGCCAAGCTCCTAAACGTGACGGGCCCAGTAGTAGCCAACACCGTGAGCGGCGACATCACCGTGCGCTTCGCCAGCCTACGACCCGAGCCTAGCTCTATCTCCGTGGTCAGCGGCGACGTGGACGTGACGCTGCCCGGCAACAGCAAAACGACGCTCACCATGCGCTCCGTTTCCGGCGAGCTCTACACCGACCTCGACCTCACCATGGGTAAAGGCAACGGCAACGAAAATATGCGCCAAGTAGGAGGCCAAACCGTGAACGGTACCCTCAACGGCGGCGGCACGCCTATCACGCTGAAAACAGTGAGCGGCGACGTGTTTGTGCGCAAAGCCAAGTAGTCCTGCAAGCAACTGAGAACCTCTTCCAAGCTATGAAAACCACTCTTTCACCTTCAACTTCTATCATCATGCGTCAGTCTTTCTTCTCTCTTCTAGTAGCTGGATTTGCGCTAGGCGTGGTGCCTGGGGCCGTAGCGCAAAAAATCATCGAGAAAAACGCGCCTCTTGCCAAGGGACAGCGCGTGGTGCTCAATCTGCCACAGGGCAATGCCATCCACATCCGGGCGGGGGTGGGTAAGGCGCTGGCTGTCAAAGCTAGCGTCGACATCAACCAGAATAAGTTGAACGATGCGCTACAGTTGACGCTCACCAACACCAGCGACGCTGTCACGCTGAAGTCGGAGCTGAACGAGGAAATGCTGAAGAGCTCGTCCTCCAGCGACTGCCCGGAGAATGGCCCACGGACGTACTCCAACTGGTCGAATGGCAAGAAAGGCTACTCCATCTGCACCAACATCACCTACGACATCACCGTCCCCGAAGGCGTCGACGTAGCAGTGAACACCATTAGCAGCTCCATCGACGTGCAAGGCCCCACCGGCGAACTAGACGCCAAGTCTATCAGCGGCGACGTGAACGTGAAAGGCGCCACGGCGGCCATTAAAGCCAAGTCTATCAGCGGGGCCGTGGATGTAAGCTGGCCTGCCGCGAAAGGCGCCGAGCTAGCTATGAAGACCATTACCGGCGAGGTGTATACCGACCAAGATATTGTGTTCCAGAACAAGCGCGACAAATCCGGTCCTGTTGGTTACCAACTCCGCGGCACGCTCAACGGTACTGGTCCACTGGTCCAGCTAGAGTCGATCAGCAACGACGTGTACTTCCGCAAAACGAAGTAAAGGCCAGTATGCTGTAGAGACACATACTTGTGTCTCACCGTTGAACGATTGACGCTAGAATGATCGGCGTTCGGATGACACAGCTTAAAACAACAGCTGCAATACAAAGAGACACAAGTATGCGTCTCTACGCCGACCCCTTCCTCTAGCACAGCATAATTAGACGAAATATTTCGTAGAATAAGTTTGCTACTACGAATACGTTCGTATATGTTTGGGGTACGATAAGATTCGTATTAAAAACTATCCTTGTGTTGCCCCACGCAGCCCCCGCAGCAAGCACTACCTAGTCTTACGCTCCGCCTTGCTGCCAGCGCCTACCTAGGCCTACCAATCTCCTTCCTTTTTCCACTCTTCCTCTGCCCGCTTTGCTGGCAGCCAACCTCTTACGTGCCTTCAGTAGCGCTGATGGACGCTCGCAAAACGGTCATTATGAAATACTTATTTCTACTTCCTGCATTCATCGGCCTCAGCCAGCCACTGCTAGCACAAGCTCCAGCAACCGCACCTGTAGCTGCCACGAAGACGACCAGCCAAGGTAGTCTCACGGGTTCCGTGGTGAATGCGACCACCAAGGAGCCAGTTGAGTTTGCTACCATCGGCTTGCTTGATCAAGCTACCGGCAACATGGTAGAAGGCGGCGTGTGCGATGCGAAGGGCGAGTTCTCCTTTACCAAAGTAGTCGCTGGCGAGTACAAGCTGACGATCAGCTTCGTAGGCTTCCAGCCCCAAACGGTGGAGCACGTGAAAGTGACCGGTGGTAGCTCGCAAAAACTAGCGGTGGTGGGGCTGGCACCCACCGCCCAGCAGCTAGGCGAAGTGAAAGTGACCGGCGAGCGGGAGCTGGTCGAAAGCAAGGCCGACC
>Ga0325401_1004316_pt1 | contig 13392 bp, 6 predicted proteins | sample PopdelMetagenome_FD_205666 | JGI IMG/M metagenome (GOLD analysis project Ga0325401, IMG submission 205666) | Populus deltoides microbial communities from Bellville, Georgia, United States - Xylem-PdKOR-R2 | ecosystem: Host-associated > Plants > Phyllosphere > Stem > Wood/Secondary xylem | place...
ACAAAATTTTACCATTACAATCACTAATATTTGTCAAAAAAAAAAAAAAAAAAAAACCTCACATCTTTAACATGTTAAAGACATAGTAAATATTTGACAACTCCTTAGTTTAATACATTCTTTTTTCTTATAAATCCATTTTGACTCCCATTGTCTCATTTAAGGCTTACTAGTAGAAATCTTCAATTCCAAACATTAATACTACAATTCCCAACATGGCTCATTTGTATTATTTTAAAATCTCAAAAATTCCTTAAGCCTATTTATGGCTCAAGGAATATAATATCTCCCACTTCACAATATAATATCCCTCGTTGTTGTGGCCAAATTAATATTTAGTATATTGGATTAGTCACTACAATTAATTTTAATTTTATTTTTTATTAAATTTCATCGTTGCGAACAACTCAATTTTTTCTTATTAAATTCTATTGTTGTAGACAAATTCAAGGTCACGTAATGGATTATGTCGTTATAGTCAATTTAGTTTTTTCTTATTAAACTTCCACTATTGTCGTCTATTCAATTTTTCTTCTTAAACTTTGCCATTGTAGTCCCTTAATTTCTCATATAATAAATTTTGTCATTCCAGATAAATTCAAGGTCACGTAATAAATTCTACTGTTACGATCAATTCAATTTTTTCTTATGAAAATTCTATTATTGCGGTCTATTCGATTTTGCTTTTTAAACTTTGCCATGGTAGTACTTTAATTTATCACATAATAAATTCCATTATTGCAGACAAATTCAAGATCATGTAATAAATTATGTTGTTACAATTAATTCAAATCTCACATTTCCTCGTTTGATTTTCAATTGTTAAAATAAATTATAACAGCAAACAATACATTTATCTTTATCTAGATAGCTGATTTAGATATTTATTTCGATCAAGTCCTCGTCCAACTTGACTATAGTATCTTATTATCTTACAATTCATAAATCATGTCCTCGTTCAAATGGATAACTTATATTTCCATTTAAATTAAGTAATTCTTTTTTTTTTTCTGAGCACAATTTCACAAATAAATGAAACATTAACAGAAACGTATTTTAAATTAAAGAAGTAAGGTGTCAGACACCTACCTAGTACTCCTGTCACGAGAGCTCCCCCATGAAAGTCCTAGTTACGAATGACTCTCCAGACATTAACAGAGGTATCCTTATCAATATAATAGCAAACTCATTCCATGAATTCATGACCATGCAAACAATGACATCCATATTCAAACATTTCCTTTATTCAATGCATACCAACTTCAACTCTAACACAATCAATCAACTTAGCATGCAATTTCTCTAACTCGTACATTTAATTTAATTCAATCCCATTCATAATTACCATCGCACATCAAATATTTACAAAAATGCAAATTAAATCTATTAACCATAGTTAACTTCTTAAATCTTCCTAAATTCTCTAAATAAATTTTTTTACTAATTAAAGTAAAACTCATAATTTGCCATATTTTCCCCTATATCTTTCTTAAATATGTTAATTCCAATGCCAAATAAATAATACAAATACCATGTCGATAATTGATCATTAAAATGGAAAAAGTCCCTAAATTCCATACATGGTTGTCCGCTTATAATTTAAGAAAGCCATGTCCTTTATCCAATTTTGTTTCATTCCATAATTTTTCTAAATTATTAATATCTCACGTGTACGGCATCACGACAATTGTTTTCCTGGACCGAGATCTTCATGGTGATGAGTGAAAAGAATAAGGAATTCTTGTCTTTTATTAGTAAAGAATTGATGGAGACGCCACTTGATATTTTGGTCACTAGGAACCCTAACTGGTCTTAGAGTCTTGATTGGGGGACCGGTTGTGTATAGGGAGGACGTATCACCTCTATTACTTCTTACTTAAGATAAGTTGCATTGTTTATTTGTTTGATATAAACTAAGGTATTGTTGTATTTTCTAATCTTTGGTCTGTCTAAGATTTTAAGAAAAGTCATCATCGGTAAGGAGATCTTTATCTTATCAAGTTAAAACCTAACATTTCTAATGTCAAAACATATTTTTTATATTTTTATTTTAATATCGGGAATACATCTTACGTATAAATTCATAATCCTTGATATTCAAACAAAAAAAAATAATTTTTTTGGTATTTTTAAAATATAGGTCAAGTTCTCATGGATTTTTAAATCCAAAACATACATGCAAAGATATCAACAAAACTATTTTTCTTGAATTTTATATTTAAAGATGCTAAATAATGCCATGTATTTTTTGTTTTTATTATTTATGCAAATATGATTTTATTTTTATTTTTGAGAGACTTAGTCATATATAAATTAAAATAAAAATTGTATTTTTGAAAGAAAGGTTTTTGTTGTTTTTATGGAAGGAAACTGATTTATTTAATATCAAAAAAGCACCATTGTCCCAAATTTATACAAACAATAAACGTTGTCCCAAATTTCACAACATTATAGTAATTTTTTCAAAAAATATTTGAGATTATAAATCGACCTTATGAGGTGTTTAAGGGTGTCCAAGAACTATTAGAATCGAGCCTGGAGATTGTTGGAGGTACATGAACAGTGATAGAAAGTTTTCAAAAATGGTAGAACAGTGGCGGCGCGTGATCTCCACTCGCCTTCGCCACTAGTAGCGCGTGAGTTCACACGCCATTGCTTTTGGAAGGCTAAAAACTAATGGATATGGAGTGGTTCCTTCTCTTTCTTGGTGAAGACCAACGTCACATGCAAAAGAAGCACAACCCACACAAATAATTGATTTCATCTTTTCATATCTATTTGTCTCTTCACAAATTTTATATCGTTTTGAGAGACAAATATGAGCTAACTAATAAAGATCCAAGGACTAGTATTGGAGATGGAGATCTGATGGTGGTTGGTGTCATTTTTATAAGACAGGTCACGATGTTATGGGTTGTCACGGGTAAATGGGATAATAGGACACTGATTGCTCTAGTGGTGTTGTTGTGGAAGGAGCTTATAGTTTGGAAATTGTTATTGTTGTGGTGGCTTTCAGTTGCGACCGATGAAGAAGCTTCTTCTGCTGCTGGCATTTATGGCTCTTGTTTGGTCTTTGAAGCTATCATGATGGCTGACAGGTCATTAAAGCTATTAGTGTTGGTTGGTTGAAGGTTTTTTTTATGAAAATAGTGGTGGGTCTTGTTGTGAGAAGGAGAGTTAAAATGGTCTGGTTTAATTATAGAGGAGGAAACAAACCACACTAGCTGGTGGTAGTTATTAATGGTTTTGGCGTGGCTTATTTTCTTAAGGAGTGACCTGATTTGGCTGAGAAGAAGGTCATTGGAGATTCTTGTTGGACTAGTGCTCTTTGGCTACTTTGGCTGGAAGGGAGCTGAGGTAGAAGAAGATGGAATGGATGGCCAGTGAAGTTTGCCCACGAGATGAGAGAAAAAGGTTGCGTTGTTATTGTCATAAGATGGGTTTCCATCTAGGAGATAGATTGAAAACAAAGGGACAATGTGGTGTGTTTGTTTAGGGGACCATGAGGGAGAGATGGAGGAGAGGCTGATTGTCTTGAGATAGGAGTCTTTGTTTTTTTTTAATTTTTAATTCTTTTAAAAAGATGCTGAAAATGCTAAAAACGATGCAAATACGTCAAAAATATATTTTCTTGGATTTTTATTGCTTTTTTCTTTTTATTTTTAATTTTTTCAAAAAAATAAGAAAAAAATGGGTCAAAATCAAGTTATGAAAATTGCCCTCTCTTTACAATACTTATGGTATAAAGTCTTGTAAGGGACTTTAGAAAGTAAGTTTGTAAAGAAAAGAAAATGGTGTTATGTACTAGAGCGTCAGCTTGCTGCGTGAAAATATCTAGGATTTTCATGAATGGTCTCTATTCGAGTGACTGGCCCGTGGTTTGTGTTTGGATAACCTGTCTGTGATTTTTGATTGGGTGACTTGCCCGTGGTCTCTAATTGGATGACTTGCCTATGGTTTGTGTTCGGGTAACCTGTTTATGATATGAAAAATATCTAGAATTTTTCACGAATGGTCTCTATTCAGGCAACCAACTCGTTGTTCGTGTTTGAGTAACCTGCCCGTGGTATTACAAATAACTATGAGTTTTCATGGATGTTCTTTGTTTGGGCGGCTAGCTTGTGGTTTGTGATTGGGGAACCTGCTCGTGGTGAAAACAATATCTAGAATTTTTTACGAATGATCTTTGCTCAGGTAACCAGTCCATGGTTTGCATCACGTAACCTGCCCGTGGTGTGAAAAATAACTAGATTTTTTTCATTGATGGTCTCTGTTCAAGCGACTAGCTTGTGGTTTATGATCTGCTAACCTGCTTGTGATGAGAAAAATATTTAGATTTTTTATGGATGGTCTCTTTTCGGGCGACCAACTAGTGGTTCATGATCACATAAACCTACCCATGGTGTGAAAAATATCTAGGATTTTTCATGAATGGTTTCTGTTCAAGCGACCAACCCGTGGTTCATGATTGGGTAACCTGCCTATAATGTTAAAAATATCTAGGATTTATCATAGATGGTCTCTGTTTGGACGATCAGCTTGTGGTTCGTGATTGAGTAACTTGTCTATGACGTGAAAAATATCTGGGGTTTTTCACGGATGGTCTCTGTTCGGGCGACCAACCTATGGTTCGTGATTAAGTAACCTTCCTGTGGTGTGAAAAATAACTAGGATTTTTCATGGATAGTCTCTGCTCGAGCGACCAACTCATGGTTCGTGATCGGGTAACCTGTGTGTGGTGTGATTTTCTTGGCACTTCTTGATGACAGGGCTGGCACTTGTCCTTTTTTAATGGAAGAGTTGGACTTCCTGATTATAAGGTTAATTGAGAGTTTCTGATAATAGGGTTAAAAATAGAGATTTCCTGATAATAAGGTTCAAATTTGAAATTCCTGATGTCATGTTGAAATTTGAGATTCTTGATGACAAGGTGAAAACTAAGAATTCCTGATAATAGGGTTAAAATTGAAGATCTTGATGATATGGTTGAATTTGAGATCGATGATAGGGTTGAAATAGATTTCTTAATGACAAGATTTAATGTGGAATTCTTGATGATAGGGTTGAATGTGGGATTCCTAATAACAAGGTTAAAACTGGAAATTCCTGATGATAAGGTTAAATTTTTTAGAGTTTTTATATTTACAGGGTTGACACCTATCCTTTCTAATGGCAGGGTTGGACTTCATTAGGGATTTTCCCTCGGAAAATTTATGCAAAAACGTTATGCAATGATTTGGAATTAGATGACATGCATGCATCCTTACCTAGTTGGAAATATAGCCGCCCTTTCTTGCTATAGCTTTATTGTTTGATGGATAAGGTTTTGAATTTTTAAGATTTGGTCTTTCGACTCTTTAGCCCATATGGGTATTACCCATGTAGTCAATGTGTTTGATTGTTTCTTTATCGCTCAGCCTAGACCTTTAAGGAATAAAAAAAGATTTGCTTTAGTTAATCGTTCTTTAAAAAATGACAAACTTTCTTAGCCATTATGTTGCCCTCTAATCAGATGATGCACCCCAAATTATGGTATGCTTGCTCAATTGCCCACTCATTTTATTTTGATGGAGAAGCCTCTATTATTCTCACTTCTCTAAAAGAGTTTATCAAATCATGTATTGCCAATGGTTATTGCAAATTTCCCTTAGCCAATCTATTTGTGTGCAGCTTTTAGTATCTATCAAAATACACTCTTGTGATAGCATTTTCTTATATCATAACCATCTTTCAAATGGTAAACTAGACTTTTAGCCATGAATATTCCCCCAAAGTATAGCGTTACTATCATTTGCTTATGGAGTTCATCAAGTAGTTTACTATCTTTGAGAAAAGTTGTTTTTTTTTTATCTAATCTAGTTGTGCTCATTCTTCTAATTATCATTAAAAGCACTTGTCATTATTAGATGTCATTCATAGCTTTAATGAATTTTGTTTAATCATCATTTGGTTATTGTTATCACAATGACTTTTTTGCCCCCCTCCAATTATCTATTATCCCTCTCATGACCTACTACACCCCCAACTGCTCAACTTTCAAGGAGAACTCACAAGAAGTGGCAATTTCATTTCTATTAAGGTTTTTGCGAATTCGGTCAATGATTTTTTTTGTTTTAAAAATACTTTCTTGTTTTGGAATCAACTCGTAAATTTTATGAATCATATCCATTCAAGTCTAATTGTTGTAAATAAATCATGAGATGTAAATTTGAAAGTGTTTCTTTAATTATAACCATAGGACATGCCATTCAATACTAATGTGCATCTTTTGTGCGCTTTTGGTTAAGAATTGACAAGGTAAAGTTTGAGATGAAGTGTTAGCTCAAAATTGGGTTGTCTATAGTTCAAATGAAGTTTTATATTTGTAAAGACATAATCTGATGTAAGCTTAAAAAAATTGTTTTGAATTTCTTACAATTCCTAAGGGGTTTAATCTTTAGGAAAATGATAATTTGATCATTTATTAAGGAAAGATTGAAATTGGTAAAAGGTACATGATGAGGTGACCTTTTATTTTTTAAGTTTCAAAGCAAGAGGTCCGATTAAAAACTCGAGTTTTGTTTGAGAAAAAATTATCTCTTTTTTAGCACCTATTTTATCAGCATAAATAATAACGAATAACTTTGTTTACAATGTCATGTTTTTGATATAAAAAAAAGTTCTTTTGTATTTTGAGAATACCATTTATTGGTTTAATTTGTTTGTTTACTTAATTAGAAAGGACTTTTAAAAGACATATAATGCAAGTTATGGTTGCTGGCTATAAAATAAAAGGATTTATAGGCTCAAAGAATATTTAAAGGTTCAAAAGACTTAAGATCACTACCATAATGTATTTTTTATTGTATTTATTTGATTTACCCTTTTTGATTGCTTTAATGGGGCATCTTCATTTTGTTTTGATCTTGGCTTGGTCATATTTGTCTTTCATTTGGGCATACCCCCCAACATTCAGATTTATCGAGCTCTTTGGCTTTTTCATGATCTCTTTTTAGCCTTTGATCTTTAAATTTCTACCTACCCCCAATGTGGGGTGTGATCTCAGTCAAAATCAACCATTGACTTTTGGAATTTTCATTTGCCTCCCAATGTGAAGTGTGATCTTAGTTAGGATTAATTCTTGATCATTAGAATTTTCATTTGCCCCCCAGTGTTGGGTGTGATTCTAGTTAGGGTTTTTACAAAGAAAAACTTATTCAAGCTCAAATAGGGACCATAAGGGATATATTTTTAGAACATGAAGGGATAACAAAGATAGCCTTGCATCATTTCAAGTGCAAATGATTATAACTAATAAATTTTGTTCTCTTCCCGTGTAATGGTTTGAAACTTGCATAAGACCTATGTTTTTATGAATCAATGACTAGCAAACCAAACTATATGTGATTATGTATATAGCTAAAAATAGCCCAAGAGACATGGGACGTGAGTTTTTTATTTTCATGTCTTGATTCAAAATTGTTTGGTCACCTCAAAATAAGAGTTGCTTGAATGATTTGTTTGCCACCTTACAAAAGGGTGTCTAAACACTGTTTTAAGCAAACATCAAATTGTTTTTGAAATAAAAAAGCAAAAGCAGTTTTTTCAAAATTATTCTGGCAAAAGAGGTTTTTTAGAAAACTAATGTGGTCAAAATATTTTTAATAAAGCAATGAGATCAATCACGAGGGCTAATTTTATGAGTTTCAAAGGGGTTGCCTCTTAGTGTTTGGCATGACACACCTTGGGGTTCGACGCGTTTTATCATTATATTTATCCAATTATGGAAAATAATATAATACCAAGTTATTACTTTCACACAAAAACATATCTTTTGATTTCGAAACAATAAAGAGATTGAAAAGACATGTTTCACTAAAAAGATGAGATGCAATCCCAAAACAAAAATACAGAATAACAATGTTCCATAACAAAATGATTGACAATGCAACACCCTTCTTAAATTAGCTTTCCCAACAATATCTATGTCTCATTAACATTTACCAACCACTTGTTATGCTAAAGATGATCCGGTTGTAACGTGGTAGATGACATTATCTTTCATAAACTCAATTTTTCCCTTTCATCAGCTTACAAACTTGATATTATAAAATTCTTGTGATTTTTAGTTTTGTGGATTTAGACAAGGTGAAGATGTTTGATGTATCTGGTTTGCAGCAAATTATAGTGAATTCTGTGGCAAGACAACATAAATCTTTGAAGAACTCGTGTCACTGAAGGCAATAATTTGCAAACTTTGATTAACCATATAAGTATCAGAAACAAATCTTTTAATGAGGGTGTGAAAATGTACTAGGAGAAATATTCATATTGAGCTTCTTAGTATTGGCTTTCATGTATGGGGGCTTCCTTTCAGAGTGGATGACTTGTCTTATCATATCGGTTAACTGAGCCATCTTCTTTCTCAATAAGTTATCTTGCTTATGTCTAGACTAAACTCTTGTATTTGCTTCTTATAAATCTTGGTAGGGGTTGGCATTTAGGGGTGGGCCTATAGTTCTTCTGCAAATGAATGACATGCAATGTTGCAAAGCTGATAAATATAATATGCATGTGAAAAAAGATAAGGTAAATTAAATACAGGTTCGCCTTTCAAGGGGTGGCAATGGTTATCACCTAATGTTTTATTAAACCGACAAGGGAATTCATATTCGTCTCAGTCAATTTGTAATAATCTAGACTCTTGTAGAATCTATTTGACGACTATTTGTCACCCAAAAGTCCTGGAATTTAGGATGTTACATATCAGGCTTTTCTTGACGAAATAAGTCTATTTTTTTGTAAAAGGTATTTTTCAAGAAAATAGTTTCTCTCATTTTCCAATACAAAACAAACATAAAAATTTATTTAACTAATTTTTTTTAATCAAACCCTAAACAATGCTAATATAAAGAAAAATATTTTAAATTTATAAATTCTTTAAATGTTTTTCATAGACTACCAATTGATCACAATATTCTTCAACACCAACATTTAACCACTTTAGCTATCATAATTATTATTAGTTTACCACCACTTCATTATTGTTGTCACTATCACCGTTTACCACCTCCTTACTATTGTTGTCATAATCACCATTGTGGTCTTTACTATCGATGCCTTATTCTTAAATAACTATTATAACAATAATTATTTTATCCTTATTTCTACTATATCACTGGTTGAATAACAAATTCTAGTTTAGAATGTTAGACTAACACCACTACCATTAATATTATTACTATCATAACCACAATTATCATCAAAGCTACCATCATAATCATCAGAACCACTACTTCTATCATTATAGAATTTGAATCCATGACTTCGGGTATTAGAGACCTGTGTTCTACCAAACTGAACTAAACATTATATTTTTTTTCTTATTTTATTACTATCGATTTAAAGTTATTAATGAAAAATAATTTATTATATAATTTATTTAATACATATACAAAAATAATAAAGTGGACACTATGCATAAACATATTCAAATATTGAAGTGAAATTTTGAAATTGATGTATTTGCCAAAAATGTCCAAGCTTAACTAACCCTAAACTTTAAATTTTTTTTAAAAAAAATAAAAGCCATTGAGGAAACATATTGCACAAATTGCATATAAACACAAATCACTATTCATTGGAATATTATAATTACCTTTTGCTCTTCTAACAAAAGAATAGGTAAACTTGCTTTTAGGGGTAATTTAGTTTTTTTCATAGGAGACATTAGCCACCATTCAATTGTTGAAAGGCAATTCAATCTTTTTTACCTTTTAAGAACACAATATAAAGACTATGTTAACCTTAAAAGCAAATTTTGTTTAAAGGTTGATCGAGGTCAATTTGGTCATTTTATTATTCTTTAGGAAAAATGTAAAGACTTGTATACCCTTTAAAGCAAAAAAAAAATTAATTGCAACCAAGGGTATTTGTGTCTTTTCAGGTTATTTTTTCTTTGTAAATAACAAGTTGTTCGAGGTCAATTTGGTCTTTTAATATTTTCAAGGGACAACATGAAGACTTTAATACCCTTAGAAACAAGAAAAATTAAAACTTGCAACCAGGGGTATTTGCGTATTTTCAGGTTGTTTTTTTTGTAATTAACAAGTTGAATTGATGGCGACTTGGTCTTTTAATAATTTTAATATTAATTAAAAAACACTTTGTTTGTGCGTGCACGACACGCGCCAACGAGTGGGCGATGCCTGCACCCTTCAGGCATCGTTGGAAGCGGCTCAATGTGTTCTTTCCAACGGTGCTGGGCATGCGGCTGGCGGAGGAGTGCTTGGGCTTCAATGGACCTTTTTCTTCTCTTCTTTTGGCTAAAAGATGATTATGTCCTTTCATTAGTTTTTTGTATCCATTCTAGTCCTTATTTTTTCTTATTGCAATTTGTTTTGTTTTTAATTTTTTTGGTTGATTTTTTTCTTCAATTTTATCCTTCATCATTTGATTTCAATTAATTTTTATATCAAACTTGGTCCTTATTTTTTTATTTCTATTTATTTTTTAAGCCCTTTTCTAATTGAATTTTGTTTTCAATTTCACCCCAAAATATTTGATTTCAAATTATTTTTATATCAAATTTAGTCCATATTCTTTTTATTAGAATTTATTTTGTTTAAGAGCCTTTTTTTTTATTGCATTTTCTTTTCAAATTCATACCCAAGCATTTTATTGATTTATAATTTTGCTTTGTTGTTTTTTAGAGTCTGTTTTCTTTGAGGCTTGTCATGGGCTCATGACCAAGACCATGAGTCTCGAAGATTAATCAATAGTTTAGTCTTTCTGAGGACCTTTTTTTTAAAAAAAAAATCAATTTTATCTTTCAACATTTAATTTATTGAGAATTGGTCTATGTTTTTTTTTTTTTTTGCTTTTTTTTCTATAGAGTTATTCAAATCATGTGCCTATGGTCACCAAGTCAGTGAATTAAACTGGGTTGACATGAATTTTTTTTTTGCTTTTTTCTTAATTATTTTTTTTCGGTTTCACCCTTGTACATTGAGTTGTTTTATAATTGAGCTCAATACTTTAACCCGAATGGGCTTAGGTCAGTTTTTATTTAATACTATTGTGTTTTTTATTATTAATTAGATTAGTTGATCTTATTAAACCTAATCGAGTCAATGACTCGAATACTGAATTGTTTTGGTTTTTTAACACTTGCATTATCTTAGCATATTTTTTTTATCTTGACAAAAAATTAGGCTGGTTCGTGCTACCCCTATCTAGTCCCATACAAGAAAAAAACAACAACAAAGAATTCTATAATTTGTTTTTCGTAATTTTGGGGCAAGTTGAGTGGAAAAGATGACATTAGACACAAAACTAATTTTTATTTATTCTTTCCAAATGCACTCCAAAATTACCTCTTTCAAGGTTGAAAAAACAATTTTCAATTTCCAGTTCCTTATTTGTCTCCCTATTTGCTCAAAATACAAAATGCCTAATTTTTTTGTTTTAGAGCTTGTTTGGTATCGTGGTAGTATTTATTTTTTAAGTGTATTTTATTTGGAAATATATTAAAATAATATTTTTTTATTTCTTAATTTTTTGGGTCTTTTTATATTTTCAAGGAACAACATAAAGACTTTAATACCCTTAGAAACAAAAAAAAAAAAAAACTTGCAACCAAGGGTATTTGTGTATTTTCAGGTGTTTGTTTTTGGTAATTAACAGGTTGGATTGATGGCGACTTGGTCTTTTAATAATTTTAATGTCAATTAGAAAACATTTTGCTTATGCGTGCATGACATGTGCAATCAAGTAGGTGACGCCCGCACTAGTTGAATAGTATTGGAAGCGGCTTAATGTGTTCTTTCCAACGGTGCTGGGTGTGTAGCTGGTGGAGGAGTGCTTAAGCTTCGATGAACTTTTTTCTCACTCTTCTCTTTGCTAAAAGATGAACATGTCTTTTCATTAGTTTTTTGTATCCTTACTAGTCCTTATTTTTTTTATTATTGCTATTTGTTTTGTTTGTAATTTTGGTGATTTTTTTCTTCAATTTTATCCCTCGTCATTAGATTTTAATTAATTTGTATATCAAACTTAATCTCTAATCTTTTGATTTTTGTTTGTTTTTTAACCCCTTTTCTAATTGAACTTTGTTTTCAATTTCCTTCCGCAATATTTGATTTCAAATTATTTTTATATCAAATTTAGTCTACATTCCTTTTATTGTTATTCTTTTGTTTAGGAGCCTTGTTTTATTGCATTTTCTTTTTAATTTCATCCCCTAATATTTTATTAATTTATAATTTTGCTTTGTTGTTTTTTAGGGTCGACTTTCTTCGAGGCTTGTCATGGGCTCATGGCTAAGGCCACGAGTCTGGAAGGTTAACATAGGTTAAATTTGGTTTTTTTAGGACTATTTTTATTTTTATTTTCAATTTCATCCTTCAATATTTAATTTATTGGGAATTGGCATTCGTGCTTTTTTTTTCTATGAGGTTTTCCCAATCATGTGTCCATGATCACCAGGTTAGCATGTTAACCTGGGTTTATATTCATTGTTTTTTTTGTTATTTTTTATTAATTTTATTCTTCAACATTGAGTTGTTTTTTAATTGAACGTACGGGTTTAACCTAGATGGGCTCAGGTTGGGTTTTTTCTTCTTTTATCATGTTTTACTTTGTCAATTTTTTTGTGAGTTTATTTATTATTATTGCTTTTTTTATATATTATTTAAATTAGTTGATCTTATTAGACCTAATCTTTTTTAACACTTGCATCATCTTGGTATTTTTTTATGTTGTAAAAAAATTAGGTTGGTTCACATCGCCTCCTATCTAATCTTGTACATAAAAATATATATAAAAAAGAATTTTTTAATATTTTGAGAACAAGTTGAGTGGAAAAGATGACATTAGGCACAAAAACTAATTTTTATTTATTTTTTCTAATTGCAATCCAAAATTACCTTTTCCAAGGTTGAAGAAAAAAAAAGAAAAATTTCAATTTTTAGTTCTTTATTTATCTCCATCCTTGTTCAATAAACAAAACGTCATTGATTTTTGTTTTATAGTTTTTTGGTATTGTTATAATAATTTTTTTTATTTAAAAATATAGTAAAATAATATTTTTTAAATATTTTTTATATTAGTATATTAAAATAATCTAATTTTGTTTTTTAAAAAATAATTAAAAAAATAATTTTTTAAACATATTTATGGACGGTGAAGTTAAAATTTTCTCTCGTCTTCTCTGTCGATTGAGGTGCAAAAGCACTTTTCCAAAAGAACATAACTTTTGCAATCATTCTCCTCTCTTACATTACTTTTCTTGTTTCTGAACTACAAAGATACTTCCTTGTCTTTAGATTCTTCAAAATTTAGTTATATCCGCTATATTTTTTTTAAAAGCACTCACTTCACCTTGATCCGTTCTCTCTCTTTTCCAGCTAATAC
>Ga0325401_1004317_pt1 | contig 13392 bp, 5 predicted proteins | sample PopdelMetagenome_FD_205666 | JGI IMG/M metagenome (GOLD analysis project Ga0325401, IMG submission 205666) | Populus deltoides microbial communities from Bellville, Georgia, United States - Xylem-PdKOR-R2 | ecosystem: Host-associated > Plants > Phyllosphere > Stem > Wood/Secondary xylem | place...
TTTTTTTTTATTTTCAATATGGCAAAATAAATTTTGATTTTATTGCTTGAAAAATATTATAAATGAAGAGATCGAATTTGACATTATGTCTAAAATAGAGGGATTCTTTTTAATGTTTGAATCAAGTTTTTTTTTTCCTTTAGGATTGTGTTTTTTTTACACCTCTAGTTTTTTTAAATTTTGTTGTGGTCTAAAATTTTATTTTTCTTATTTTTTAGTTCCTAAGTTTAAGAGATGAGAGACAAAATCTCTAAAAAATAGTGAAGGAGAGAGAAAGTTAATGGTTGACCAAATTGCACTGATAAAACTATCTATTATTGGTATCTACATGTTTCATTTGACGATGAAGAGTTCTATTTAGGTGTTTTTTCCCTTTATCTTGTCAAAATAAGTATTTGTTAGGTTTAAAAAAAAGAATTAGCCCTACAAAGAGTGTTTATTAGGTGTATTCAGGAGAAAATAGGTTGAAAAAATATTTGTTAGGTCTAAAAAGAATTAGCCTTAATTTGTTTTCCACCTGGTAGAAAGCAAGGCTTCAAGATGATTTATTTTATTTATAGTTAGCCTTGAAACCCCATGTGCTTGACCTTTTCATTTTAAGAGCCATACGCAATAGCTCACCAAGGCTCAGTCGCCTAACCTTTTTTCTGCCTTTAAAATTTTAGATTTATATTGGAAACAACTTACTAGGAAATCTAAAGGGTCACACGCATAAGAATCATTGGTCAGAAATTAAAATAGGATAATTACTCAAATGTGACTTGATTGTGAATAAGTTTTAGAAATTATGGAATAAAATGTAATTAATATAAGGAATTACAATTATAAACTTTGAAAAATTGAGTAAAGACTTGATTGAGTAAACTTCTAAAATTATCCTGAAATAATACATGTGATATTATTCAGGGGGAGAATTGATATTTTGTCATTTTTAGGGTTTTTAGGTTTTCCTATAAATAGAATGATATGCTTCTTATTTTCTAGGTTGTACGCAGTGAAATACAAAACACTTGAAAGCACATACAAAAAAAAGATAACAGTCAAAGGCATATAAATCTATTTATTCTAAAATTATTTAGGAGATTTCTTACCTATGATTTGTGTAAATTACCATAAGAGGTTAGACACATGGACGACTTATAATTTGCAACAACCCAACCTTGAAGCAATTATTTAAAGCTAAAAAGAATATTTGATCTTCAGGTAATCTTCATATAAACCCTAAACAACTCTAGATCTGTCTAATAAGATCTTGAGACTCATGAAGATTTTTAACTTAATTGTTTTTGCTGTATATATGTATTTCAGAAAACCCAACAACGGTATTGAAGCTATCATTAGACAATTACAATTGTTAATTATATGTTTGAATTGTTATTGATGTTAATTTTAAATTAATTTTATGTGCAAAATTAAGTTTTCCTAAATTTTGTTTTTCTCTTATGATTTTTCAAAAATAAAAAATGATTGGCTACAGTTCCCACTAGATTTGGCAAAAAGATTTGAATGTAGCTGGAATATATTAATTTTGGCTGGAATTACCAAGAAATAAAAAAATAAAGCGACAACATCATTGCCTCACCAGGTGTAGCACCTAGGGCGCTATTGCGTCAAATCTGTTAGATGCTGCCTTGTGCTGGTGGTAGATGTAGTGTGAGGCTATTACCTCGTGCTGCAAGCGACGCAGTGGCAGCCTTTGTGCCACTGTCGATGGTGTCGCCAATAGTGGGTAATGAGAGCCCACTTATAAGTACAGTAAAAGGAAAGAGACATGGAGTAGAATTACAATTTTGCCCTTATATATATATATGGTTTTTTGGGGGGAATTACAATTCTTCCCTTATGTCTTATACCTTTTTGCAATTTTATTTTTACAGTAAAATTACAATTCTAACCCTCTCACTTGTATTTTATTACAATAGGTATTTTGGGATATAATTATAATTATGCCTCTCCTTATATAAAAAAATGATTTTATATTTTAAAATTGAAATGTAAATTAAAGTAATTATGAAATAAATTTACATAATAGGATTAAGATTGAGTTAAAATTTTTAATTTATTTTTTTATTTTTGTAATATCTTAATAGGATTAGAATTTAATTAAAATGTTTAGAAAAATGATTTTTTTTTAAATAAAAAGAGTTTTTAAGTTCGAAACTTTTATTTAATTAATCCTAAAATAGTTTAGTATCATAATAAGAATTTTAATATGATTAATTTTCTTATTAAATTTTGAAAGTTATTTCTCAAAGAAAATTTGTATTAAACAAATTTATTATGTTCGGAAAATTAACAAATTTATTTAATTAATCCATGCAATGAAATTTAATTAAAATAATAAATCACTTGTTTATATATTAAGTACATGTTGAAAACATGATTTGTTGTCTTCAAATTTTACATGCATAAAACTAGAATTTTATTCATGAATAACTTATTGAGCTACTCAAGGTTATCAATCAAATATGTTTAATGCTATAAAATCGATTCCTACTTAACGAACTTATATGATTTAGATGAGTTACTTATGATCATATAAGATTATATGCAATAGTTAAGTGAAATATATATGATATATTTAGACAGAGTTGTCATTTAACTAACCTAATTTAATTTATTTTGATTTGTTGAGTTACTTAAGGTCATATAAATTAAATAGGTTTCTAGCCCATTGGAAGATCTAATTGAGATTTCTTGAATTAATATTGAGGGATATTAATTTGTAGAAAAAAATAATAGGATACTAAATTATGATTAAAGATCTTATCTAAATTTAGTTTAAAGTATTTATGCATGAAACTAATACTCATTATCTTTACATGAATAGGTTGATATATTATCATGAGTAAAAATAAATATACCCCTACATAACATATTTGATGTTAATAAATTAACTAAATAAAATTTCTTGGACTGGTACCAAAATGTAAAAATTGTTCTCAAATAAGAAAGAATGTTATATGTTCTTGAAAACTCGATTCCTCTTGTTCTTGATGAGGACACTAATAACAAAGTTATGATTGATTATCAACTTCATATTGATGACAATGAGAAGGCTACATGTGTGATGTTAGCCACCATATCACTGAAATTTCAAACATAACATGGAAATATAGATGCTCATATAATAATTATGCATCTCAAAGAATTGTTTGATGTAGCTAGTAAAACTATGAGGTATAAAACCTCTAAAGAATTGTTCCATTGTAAGTTGACATAGGGCTCCTTATTGAACTCCCATGTGTTGAGGATGATTGGCCATTTTAGAAATCAGATCAATTAGGCTTTATCATGGACCATAAGTTAAGCGTTTATTTGGTCTTGCAGTTTAAACATAAAAGCCTACTTGGAGCATCTAAAATGACAAGGGAACTTGTCATTATTATGGCAAAGAAAACCAATATTCTTGAAATCGTGAATGATAAAACGTTTATTGAAGCTTCTACTTCATATAAGTTTGTGATTAAATAAAGATAAAGTGAACATACAAGTTGATAATGAAGAAAATGTTGTGTTAATTTTGTCAAGTGGGCTGATACTAGAACTTGATAAATGTTATTTTGTTTTAGCACTTTCTAGAAACATCATATCCATTTATGAATGGATTTAAATTTATTATTAAGAGCAAATGTTACTCCTTTTATGATAATGATGTTTATTATGGATCTGGTAGATATACAAATGGTTTGCATATACCTAATCTTGAAATGTCTATGTTTAATATAAGTAGCAAGATGAACAAATTAGATAAAAAATATCCATACTATTTATGGCATTGCAGACTATATCATATCAACGAAACAAGAATCACCATGTTATATAAAAAAAATGATATTTAATCCTTTTGATTATGAATCATATGAAACTTGTAAAGCTTGGTTATTGAGTAAGATGACAAAAACACCCTTTATTGAAATAGTAAAACATCTAATGAATTTTTAGGTCTAATATATACAGATATATGTGAATCAATAATGATTTATGTCATAGATGGATATAAATGTTTCATCATTGATGACCATGTTGGATATGGTTATATGTATTTAATGAAAGTCTAAATCATTTGAAATATTGAAAGAATTCATAAATGAAATTGAAATACAAATTAAAAAGGGTATTAAGATACTTTGAATGAATCAAAGTGGTGAATAATTTAACAAAGATTTTTAAGATTATCTAAAAGAGAATGAGATTCTCTCATAACAGACACCTCCTGGAACACCACAATATAATGGAGTTTTTAAAAAGAGAAATTACACCATATTGGATATGGTGTAGTTTATGATGAGTTATACAAACCTTTCACCTTTTTTAGGGGACTATGCCCTACAAACTACTCCTTACTTTTTAAAAAGAGCTTCATTAAAATATATTGATAAGATTTCATATGAGATATGAAATCAATCTTATCAAACTTAATGATTTGAGATGTGATATTTATATGAAGTGTATTGTATCCAAAAAGTTAGTAGCTAAGTTAGATAAATATAAGTTTATAAGATATTTAAAAGAAATTATTGAATATTATTTATATCATCCTGTTGAGAAAAAGTGTTTGTTTCAAAACATGTTACCTTTTTACAGAAAAAAGTTGTTCCTTAAAAGAGTAGTGAGAGGAAAATAAAACTTAAAGAAGTTTAAAAACCATAATCTAACATGCAAATACAACCCGAGTCTAAGGCTATAACATTGGATGTTCATCCTGAAGTTCAAAAAACATAAAAACTTTGTAGATCTTGTAGGACATGTCATGCACTAATGATACATGGATTTCTTATGAAAGCTAAAAATGACTAGTTGTTCATACTTGATGAGCGCATTGAACCAATATCTTATATTGATTATAAGAAATGGCTTGGGTCCATGAATTCTGAAATGGACTCTATGTACACCAACCAAGTATGAACTTTGATTGATCCACCTGAAGAGATAAAACTCATTGAATTTAGTTGGGTCTTTAAGAGAAAGACTAACATGGATATCAATGTACAAACATACAAAGCTAGACTAGTTACCAAAGGTTACAGACAAAGAATTATAGGTTGACTTTGATGAAACCTTCTTACCGGTAAATATGTTAAAATCTGTAAGAGTTTTGCTTATTATATATACATACCATGATTATGAAATTTGACAAATGGATGTCAAAACTGTATTTCTAAATGAGAATCTTCAAGAAGATATGCATGTGACACAACCTAAAAGTTTTGAATTTAAATAATTTTTCAATAAAGTATGCAAGCTATAAAAATCTATTTATAGACTTAAACAAGCTTCACGAAGTTGGAATATTTATTTTGATGAGATAATCAAATAATTTGATTTTATTAAAAATATTTATGAGCATTGTGTTATAAAAAGGTTAGTGGGAATAGAGTTGTTTCTTAATATTATATCTAGATGACATATCTTTAATAAGAAATGATATTTTATTTCTCTAGTTAGTAGTTAGTAAAGATTTGGTTGTCCAAGAATTTCTCCATGAAGGATATAAGAGAAGCAACCTAAAAGGTTGCTTGAATGTCTTAATCAATCTACATAGATAAGATGTTAAAAAAATTTAACATAAAAGAATTCAAAAATAATACTTACCTATTTCACATATAATACGTCTCATCAAGGATATGTTTTCTAAAACACAAATTAAAAGAGATAAGATGAAAATGATTCCATATACTATAGATATAAGATCCATAATATTTGTGATGTTATGCACAAGACCAAATGCATCTTATACTTTGAACTTAACAAGTAGATATCAATTTAATCCAGGTAAAAGTCACTAGAAGATGAACTAGTAATTCATGATTATTTGGATGCTAGTTTTCAATCAAATATTGAAATTAAAAAATCTAATCTGGTTATATTTTACTCTTAATAATGGTACTAAATTGGAAGAGTTCCAAATAAGAGACCAAAGTGAATTCTACAACTAAAGTTGAGTACATCTATGCGTTTGAGAGGGTAAAAAAGGTTGTTTGAAGTTTGATGTTTTGTTAGCTGTCAATGAGGCTGCAACTTTGAAAATTGAAATCTTAAGCAATTTTTTTTTATTATTATTTGATGTTATTTGTCGTTGTTTCTAATTCAAACATGTTTGTTATTAATAATGTGGTTTATATGGACCAAAAAATATAAGTTCAGAGACCTAGAAGGTATTATTCTAGGTTTGGCAATAATCCATGTTTTCTGGGCAACCTAGGTTCCTATTCTTCATATTCATCTGAAGAACATTGTCTTTAGTACTAGCTTTAGGTTTCTTTGTAATTTTATTTTAGTCTCTGAATATTCGTACATCATTATTAGTCAATAATCTAAGTTGTTCTTGCATCAATAAAACATTTTTTGACAAAATTGTGTTGATTTAATGATAATCAAAGCAAATAGACCCTTGATTCTTGATCTATGCTTGATTGGAAACAAAACCTTGCCTTTTATTACTTGAAATTTGGTTTGGTTTGATATTTATATTGTTGGGTTAGATTTTATGGTCTTTATTGTTCTTCATTTTTCTTAGTATTTGATCTGTTTTCGTAGGAAAATTTTATGATTTTCATGTTTCTTTTAGATTTGATTTTATTTTGGTTTAAATCTCTATTTTGATGTTTTGGGTTAAACTTTGGTTTTTGGTTCGGCCCATGATTGAATCATTGTTTTCAGATCAATCCGGTCAGATCAAAATCGAGTCATTTGGTAAAGGCCTATTCATTTGTTTTAATGAATAGATTGAGTGACACATCGTCTATTCCTGTTTTATTATATTTCTTAGCCGAGAAGGCTAATCGAATTGTCATATTCAGGTAAATAAATGTGGCATCTTCGACCATATTAGGGTCTCCAACCACCACCATTCAACAGAGGAGTTTCCCTTCTATAAGGTTATGCCATCTTTGTTCGGCGTTTATACCCCTACTTGCCACATGGAAGCCCTCAACTTCTTGTCCCAAGATAGTCTTATCTTATTCAACCAAATTTGGCAATGTTACACACAAGTTTGGATTAATGATGGGAAAGCTACAGACAAAGCTAGTGGAAAGTGCATCCTGAGTCAGTCATTTTCACTCAAGCTTCAGTTATGAAGTTCCCAACTTTTTCTAGAAGCTCTAAGAGTTTGTTAGACATCTAGAGTGTAACATCTTCCGTACCGGGATCAATGCATCAACCATAAAAAAAAAAAAAGAAACATGGTAAATTGTTTTTTTGAACTCATACACAGTTTATTGAAATTTCTACCAAAATTTTGGTAGAGTTTCCCCTATGTCGGGTGGTCCCAAGTTATCGAAAAATCTTTTGTACCCATCTTGTATTCATTGTTCATGCACAATCCAAACATTTCAAGTCTCAAACTGTAAACTTTTAAGATAAAATTCACACAATTATCAAGTTATAAAAATGAGAAAAATCCTAGGATTTAAGAGGTAACCATTAATTAACCATCGCAATTGCATTCATACGTTAGCATAATAAAGATTCTAACTTTCAAATTACCACTTACAATTTTAACAAAAATAACACTAGATAACTTTATACATACAATTTAGAAATATTGTTATATACAACCCAAAAGGAAAATTCTTCCAACTTTCTAATAACTTAAGTGACTATATAGATAGAACACCCAAGCATCAACTAAGGGTTACGCTGCTGAGATGAACCTACATAGTAGTTTGTATAAATATAATTAAATTAATTAAGATGATCTAGTATATTTTTCACTACACTAACAATTTGCTTTTTAATTTATTCATCATCAATTTCTATAGTTTCCTTTCTGCCAGCACACCAATCTTGTCCAATAATAACTAATTCTATTAATCACCCTTTTGCATGGTACCAGTTCCAAATCAGGAGACTGGTCCATTCATCAGCCCATTGTCCATTCATAAGCCCATTCACAGGGCACTAGTTCCAAACCAGGACACTGGTCCATTTATCATTCATACACTACATGTAAACACAAAAAATTAAAAATCTTATTAGGGACTAAGTTAAAGAATTACACAAGACTTTAAATTAGAAATCTAAGTGTCAGACACCTACCTGAAAACTGTGCTCTGCTAGTCGTACCCTGCTCCCGTCTATTTTCCACAATTTCACCTGTACCAATTTACACTAATTTAAATTTCAAGTCTTGACCACACATACACATATATACATACTACCTTCATAATTCAACATTTTGTAATAAAAAACAATTCCAAATAGAAGTTACCAATTTACAAGTTTTAGGTGGCTCAACATAATGGATTGTCCAACTGTTACTGTCTAAAAATTGAATTGTTACTGTCCGACCTCTCCTCAGATTTTTAACTATATCTGGAGTTATAGAACTCCATTTCAAACGAGATTGGTCTCGTTGAAAAGCTAAAACACGAGGCTACAAGTTCTATGTAAAAGGAGAACCTAGTTCTGCCTCTAAGATAGTCAAAATTTCTCATCAACGAACATTGGACTGTTACTATCTAAAAATTGAATTGTTACTGTCCGACCTCTCTTCATATTTTTAACTATATATGGAGTTATAGAACTCCATTTCAAGCTAGATTAGTCTTGTTGGAAAGTTAAGACACAATGCTACAAGTTCTATGCAGAAAGGAGAACCCAATTCGGCCCCTAAGACAGTCAAAATTGTTCATCAACGAACATTGGACTGTTACTGTCTAAAAATTGAACTGTTACTGTCTGACCTCTCTTCAGATTTTTAACTATATCCGAAGTTATAGAACTCCATTTCAAGCTAGATTAGTCTTGTTAGAAAGCTAATACACGACGCTACAAGTTCTATGTAGAAAGGAGAACCCAGTTCGACCCTCAAGACAGTCAAAATTGCTCATCAACAAACATTGGACTGTTACTGTCCAACTTTTACTGTCTAAACACTGTTTACTATTTTAAGTATAACCAGAGCTATAGAGCTTGGTTTTATGCGTGGTTTATTTCTTTGGAACATTACAACATGGCTCTACAACTTTCATGAAGAAAAGTCTCTTAAATTTTGTCATCTTAGGGTCCGAATCTGAGCAGAGAAGTTGAGAGACAACCAGTCCAGTTTTGATTTCAAATTCAACAAGTATAAATTCATTTCTCATGCATTTTTGTTTCCATCATTTCCATCCACCTATCATTATTTAACAAACTTCTTAAACCTATACTAAGGTATTCTAAAATTTCAATTATTCAAGAAAAACACAAATAAATTTAGGTGACTTAATAAGAGAACTTGTTACCTTTTATTACAACATGAGTCAAGAGATTGAAAACAACCCCTTTTCCTCTTCTCTTTCCTTCCTTCTTCTAACCCTTCCCTTCCCACTAGTAATTGTTTTCTATGTTTTCTTCCTAAATCTTACTTGAAGCACTTTCAGTTCACTTACTCTCACTTTCCTTTGGATTCAAAAGGATGAATTTACAAGGTTTCCTCTCAATTTTTCTTTTCTCCTTTTTCTTCCTCTCCTTAGCTGGCCATTACTTTGGGGATTTCTAGAGATTTCTAGTTATTTATAATTATGTTCTTTCCTTATTTGCATCTTGTCCCCCATATTTACTTCTATTTTCACATTGACCCCACCACTACTTCTCTTTCTCTTTACTAACTCCTTACTCCTTTATTATTGTTTTCAATTTCACCCCTCTCATTAAATAATTTCTCTTTTAATCCAAATTAATTTGTTCAATTTAATCATTTCTCCACATCCTTTGTATTTTTTAATTTTACTAAATCAAGATGAGATTATTATATTCGAGGGTTTACATAGAGAGCAGGAAAATAGAAGAATAAGAGAGAAGAATTGTCTCCTAGCATATAAAAGCCAAAAAAATAGGAAAGAATCCCCTATGATCTAGTTTTGCAAAACCACCTTCAAAATCCATAAATGGTTTTACAACCACCTGCCTTTTAAGACTATAAAAGAAAAGGAAATCACAGAAAAAAAAGAGAAAAGTCATAGAGAAAAGAAAGAGAAAAACTTAGATAATTAAATCACCAAAAGTCTCTTAATTAAAGTCTATGGAATATTAACAAGAAGAGGGAAAAAAAAAGGTACAAGGCAAAGCCCAAATACTAGAGGACTATCAGCTTAAGGAAGAAGCAAGAAATTCCAAGCAAAGAAGGCAACATTGGTAAGGTCTTTCTTAAATTGTGCTACGAGGGTGGAGCTCAATGAGCACACCCCCTTCTTTTTCTAGATATTTGTGTTAGATGTTCATTATGCATTTATTTTTTAGCTTTTTGTTAGTTTTGATGCATTTGGTGCTTTATTTAATCTTTTTCAAATGATTAGTTGTGACATGATTTAGTGTGTGTGTGTGTGTGTGTGTGTTTTGTTTGAAACTCGTTTAAATTATTAGATTTGTTCATTGAAGTTTCAAATGTTAGTATAAAATGATGTTTTATATGCTTTGATATTAGACTAATCATTTTTATGTTTTTTGAAGTTATGGTAATAGGTTTTAGGTATTGAAGTTGTTGTAGTTTAGGTTGTTTTAAGTTATAATGTTGGGTTTGCTGAAGTTGTAGGCATATTGTTTAAGCTTTAAGACAATGATTTTAATCAATAAAACAATGTTTATACATAGAGAATGTTATGTTTACTAGCTGTCACATATACTCTGTTTACTATTTTTTCTATTGATTTTTGTTTTCTTATTGTTTTGATGATTCTAACAGGTTGTTTTAAACATGCTTAAGCTTTGTTTGCTATGTTTAATTTGCTTTTCTAGGTTTTATTATAGTTTTCTAGGTTTAGGTCTTGTTACAAGGTTCTAGGTTTGCTAACATTTATGGGCTTATATTTTTTAGATGAACTTTGCCTTAGGTCATTGCTTTTTGTGTCATTTTAGTCAATTGATGGTTCTTACATGTGCGTGTATGCTTTTTGACCTTTAATCTAAGGTTTTCATGGCTTAAAACATTGATTTAATGGTTTATGATGTTTGGTTCATATTTTGCATAAAATCAAGTAACTATGACTTTTGTTATGATCTATCCCCAAAAGTTTGCTTGAATGCTATTTTCAAACATATATGTGCTTTCAATTTGATCTAATATGGTTTGTTTTTAAAATCACATTTCTGGGTTGATTCGAGTGTTCTTCAAGTTCTTGAGTAAATTCAAACATTTTCTCTTTTTTTTTTTATCTTTGTTATTTCCTTTCTAATTTCCAGTCATGTTTTTGGACTTGGGCCTTTGGGCCAAAAAGCCTAACCCACGTGGCTGAGTTGGGTCCATTTATGTTAATGCAACGTCTGGTTGACTTCAAATTCTCAAAGAAAAAAAATGTTATATTTTGTTTTTAAGGCGTGTTTGTCAAACATGGTCTATAGAAAATTTTTAAGCCTATGATTTTTAGTTAATGGTGTGTTTGGAAAACATATCATACTGATTTTCCAGCAATGTTTATTTTCTTATTTTTTATGCTTTTGCCAAACAAACATTAAATAGTTTCTAAAAATTCAAGGACCATTTTAAAATTATTTGTGGGACCCTCATGTATTTTCCAACCATTTTATTTAATATTTGGATTGTAAAATTACATTGTAAGGTCAAGACCCGGTATTAAATATACTTGCTTTTTTTTCTTCAAAATTTCAAGAAAAAAATACAAAAAATATATTGAAAAAAATAAAGACAATTTCTAAAAAAAACTATGTATCAAAACATGTTTGTGATTATCTTCATGCATAATTCACAACGTCCAAATTCACAAAAACATTGTGTGAATTATTAAAAAAAAAGACAATCTTCATGCATAATTCACAACAAAATTTATTGAAAAAATAATATATGTGTGTGTGTGTGTTTTATTTGTGTGCATATAGCCAAATTCTAAAATCTTCATCCATAATTCATATAAAAAATTGCATTTTTATCATACTTGAAAAAAAAATCAATATATATATATCACAACATGTTTGTGATTATCTATTAGAATTTGATCAAAATTTCAAAAACACTATAAAAATCTATTTGTTTAATTAATATTTAGGATATGAATTTTATAAAGTAATGCATATTCATGATATTAAACTAAATGAATTGACAATAATACACCTTTAATTTTTTGTGCTTTAAAATGGTTAAGTTTTAATTTCATAAGATAAGGACCTCCTTACTAAGAAGAACTTTTCTTAAACCTTGGACAGATCAATGTATAGAAACATGACAAGATGAATAAACAATGTAGCTTATCTTAGGTAAGATGTACTAGGGGTGATACGTCCTCCCTATACACAACTAATCTCTTTATCCAGAATCTAAAATCATTTAAGGTTCCTAATGACCAAAATAGTAGGTGACGGCTACATCTTTTTTTTTTAAATGATAAAGGACAAGAATTCCTTATTCTTTCCATCCATCACAATAAAATCCCCATTCAAGAGAATAATCGTTGTGACGCCACACATATGTAATAGTGGTCATGTTCAAAAAAGTGATATTACTCTTGAGTTTGTGGTCACGGAGAAATAAATTATGGATATTTTTATAAAGTTATTAAATGAAGAAAGATTATGTGCTTTTCAACTTGAACTAGGTATGGGCAATCCTCGAACTTGATCTTATGTTTCTTGCTACATGCTTAGTGAGAAAAGAATGAAGGTTTTTTTCAAAAATATTTAAGGGGAAACTTTGTAACTTTTTTGTGCATATAGTCTAGAAAAATTCATTTTTGGTCCTTTTAGTTTGATATATATATATATATATATATATATATATATATATATATATATATATTGTTGCTCACATCTTAGTCCTTAGGTTTGAGAGAAGTGAGAGAGTCACCGAAAAATGATAAATGAGAGAGAGGCGTAGTTTCTCCACATTGATGGTCAAAATCATTAATTTTGATATCAATGCATTTCATTTGACAAGGTAAGATTTATTTAAATTAAGATTTATTTAAGTGTTTTGGATCCCTAATATCACATTTAAAAGTGGATTGGGGCTCGTTAATTTTATTTTTTTGGATTGATTTTTTATTGTTTGATGATTTTTTATTGTTTGATTGATTAAAAATTACTTTTTTTCCAACTTGTGGTTAAGAGTGGGTCAATTAGCTAGCAAGCCTCATGAAGGTGAAAAACTCATTCAATTTTAATATATTATATAGTTTACAGTTTCGCTAATGTATGTATTTATTTATTTATTTTTGTTTATACTTTTATGTTGAATAATAAATAATCATTGAACCAAAATCTAGTCAGTCTTGAGTATAAATATTTTATGTAACAGATTGCATGCCAGGGTACTTCAGCTCTAGTAGATACTAGTGAAGTATACAGCTAGGGTGTTTTTAATCTTTCTGATGCTCAGAGCAGGGGAGGACGAATATCACAGGTTGAAAGTTTGATTCTGGCTATAATTCTCCTGAGGCAATCAGTACGAGTGAGCAT
>Ga0325401_1004321_pt1 | contig 13386 bp, 12 predicted proteins | sample PopdelMetagenome_FD_205666 | JGI IMG/M metagenome (GOLD analysis project Ga0325401, IMG submission 205666) | Populus deltoides microbial communities from Bellville, Georgia, United States - Xylem-PdKOR-R2 | ecosystem: Host-associated > Plants > Phyllosphere > Stem > Wood/Secondary xylem | place...
AAAGTGCCTACTGGCAGAAAAAGTTCATATTTGTACCATATGCAGCTGCTGCCAGCCAATGCATGGAAAATTTTTACATAATTCGGCAGATAGAAGAGATAAAAATGGCCGTGCCTCAGGCCTGAGTTCACGTTTTGAAGCTTTTAAGAGGGATAAAAGACCTTCATAGGGAAACACCCCAGCAAGGTAAACTTAAAATATAAGGTAAAGCTGAAACAACAGGGAAAAGACCTCATCTGAAAACAATAAGCTGTTTGTTTTCCTTCGCTGAACATTTTGCACCAAGTTGAAAATTCATATAATCATAAACAGCAAAGCGTCAAATGGAAATATAGGCGAGCAATCCCCAGCACATGGCACGAGCACCTTGTATCACCACCGGAATTGTATCATACTAGGTACAAACTATCACCATGAAAGTATCAGTAAAATTACCTCCACTCTTCAGGTAGTCCAATCAAATTGGGGATCAAGATATCTATATACTGCTCCAATACTGTTGTGCAGCTGATAAGCCAGTTCCTGTTGCTGATGATTCATACCAGTATCATGATCCATCACTGGCATAGCAAACTTACCAGACAAAGTGCCGGAGACATTCCCCATTTCAGCTGTGATTCCGCTGGTAGAAGCAGAAAGATGATTTTTACCGTTCAAATTCCCAAATCCTCCACCAACATTAATTGACTTGTTTCTCATCACATTACCCTCTAGGTAAGGGACATTGGTGAGCACATTTTTCCTTGACTCTCTGACCCTATTTATGTCCATATTATTTCCTTCATAATCAACACTGACCATACCACCTGTCCCACTGAACCGTGAAGAGATCATTTCTTGCATGATTTTCTCAACAGAGCTCTGAAATTCATTTGGATCAACCTCATTGGACTGAGATGACTGTTGCATTGGTGTCTGAACAGGCGAGTTTGCTGAACAGACATGGTTTATAGCAGTTGATGCTGCTAAAGTATTGTGGGAACTTTGAGAAGGATTGCCAGATGATGATGGCGTCAGACAAGAGAAGGGAGAAGAGGGGTTGGGCTGAGCTGGTGGCCAAGTGGTTGAAGAACCAGCAGATGGAATCTGAACAGAAGTCCCAGTATACGGACTGCCAGGACTAGTCATCTGATTTTCAATTCGTGAATTCATGGAATTCTGGTGAAAAAGCCCGCCAACAGTGATGGCAGAGGAAGTGGTGGAGCTTGTGCCGAGGGAATTGTTTGCACTTGCAACACCACTGCTTGTGGAAGGATGCATGATGCTTGCCCGTACAGTATGATGATCATCATTCGATGTGTGTCCAGTTATTTGACACTGCTTTTTCTCAGGTGGTTGTTGATCGGAATCATGCACTCCAGAAAATGGCCTGGTTTTGCGAGGGAACTGGGCCAAACTCTCTGGTAAACAAACAAGAAGTTATTATGTGAAGTAAGAACTTTATTTAACCACGAGTCAAAAGATTCTAATACAGCCTCCATATGATAGTTCCAGGAAACTCTCTGATGACTTTGGGACAAATGGGAGAAGTTTACTGTCACGGGTAGGATGTCAAGTAATATTTTAAGCCATTTTCTCTGTTATACAACCTTTGAAGCCATTCCCTAGAAGCTAGCAAGGTGTGTCCTAGCAAGGTGTGTCCTAGCAATCTATTGGTTTGTTTGCTGTTTGTAAAAGCTAGTAGCTTTAACTTTAGGAAGCTCTATGCATAGATTGTAGTTTTTATATTTTGGAAAGGAAACTTCTGCATATCATACTTCAATGCATTTTTGGGTGGTGAGATGAATAATCATTCGATATGCAATGCACCCTTCTCTTAAAAATTTAAAATTGTAGGTATTTTTTCATTTCTTTTTTGGTTAAACATAGATGTGAAAGTTTAGAGAGAGTTTCAATCAGCACAAAAGCATTGAGAAATAGACGATAAGAACATCAAACTGTGAAACTTATGGCAATCTTTGCTGACAAGATTTGATTGATAATTATTTTCGCATCAAAAAAGAACGTATACCAAATGGGGGAAGTTTCTTTGAGCTTACCTATTGGTCCCTTCCCAGCATCTTGAGTTGTATAGTCAATCAAGTCTTTCATGCAGTTTACCACCTCTGATATCTGCAGGTTGTTCAGTAAAGATGCAAAAAAGAAAAGAAGGTTCCTGTTAGATTATCAAGATATGATCAGTCCAACGTTTTTCAGAAAGAGCAAGAAGCAGATACCACATTTCAAATATAATGCAATCACGCAAATATGGAGTTACATATTCATCTTATGTGCACGTGTTTTATTAGGGCAGGATATATCATCTTAAATTCAAATCCAAAACCTTGAGGGCGAGGTCACTTGGTAGGTAAAATTGGCAGGCACTATTGCTACAAAGAATAAAAGACCAAATCAAGCAGGAAGGAACCAAGAGCTAGGAGAGAGGATGGCATGCATCAGTGGCATCAAAAAGAGCCTAGAAAGAAAACGCATGGGAGGAAGTTTAAACCACATTCAAATGAATTCACATGGGCAACTAGGAAACTCAAGTAAAATATTATGCCTTCGCAATTCCAGAACATAATCAACCTGTGCACTACTAACCAATGTAAAAGAAATGAGCTTATTACTAACCAATGTAAAAGAAATGAGCTTATTCAAGTCCAATAATCAAGGATGGCCAATTTGAAATTAGAAAATTGCAATAAACTATACCTGGAGACATCGCACATATCTTTTTGTGAATCCTAAATCATTAACTAAAGGTATCTCCAAGGCTTTTGCTAGTTGACAAGCAGATGCAAGAAACCTGGAAAATTCACACCCATAGATATAAGCCAAACAAAAGCCACCAGGAGGAAATAAAAGTTCCACTGTAATTTACCTATCAACATATGTATCAAATTGAGAATCTAAGAAGAAATCAAACAAGAAGCCATCTAAAATTATATCAGTTGAGTTGAATATTCATCAAGTACCATGCAGAAAAAAAATCCAAACATAACACTTTATCATAGCCATCATGTCACGGTCAAGTTGCTGGATGCTATCATTGATGTCATTATGAAGGCTATTAGCTGAGTGACAATCAGGCCCTATTTGAGAATTAAATTACCATGTTGCAATAGTTTACTCAATGTAACTTCATCCATGTTGCAGATCTAATATTCAGGGGTGAATTAGTTTCCAGTTTCCAAGTTGCAACATCAAGGTGGTTAGTCAAATGCCTAAAAGTCCCAGATGATGCAAATCATGTACATAAGTGGAGCATGTCCCACATAAAAAATTTGAGGTCTTGCAACTCATGTGGAAAAGAGGGGGGAACATCATGTCAACTCTTAGGTTCAGCAATTTTCATTGTTCAGCAAAGAAAAAATGAAACAAAAATATAAAGTTTTTAACAGATTATATGAACACAAATTATGAAATTTCAAATAACGGTGGCAAGAAAAAACCACCATCAACTAGTGACAGCAATCAAAAGATTTCAAAGCAAAAGGAACTCACATGTTACAGTTATTTTCTAAATCAGGTGAAGAAGAGCTCGATGAAGCATTTTGAGCAGAAGCTTGGTATTTCTGTGCCACAACTCCAAGCTGGCTTACCTGCAAGGTAGGAAAGTGATCTATAAAAGTTACACAAGAATTTAAGAAGACCTTATACCTTACCACCTCAATAGCGCAAATGGACAGAAAATAAGCAATCACATAAGATGAAAAAAATATGAAAGCGGAAGACTTCAGAGAAAAATTTAACTATGTAACTGTGATTCAGAGAATAATTGACCTCTGATGGCAAGTATTGCAGCAATTAAATCTGAAGTATCATAAAGGGAGATTCCATCCACATGTGCTCCAAGCTGATGAAACTTGGATATGTTGACCATCCTTGGGCACTTCCATTTAAGTATCAAAGAAAGGTGACAAAGAGAATCGCTCCCTAAAGAATGGAGACCAATTTCCCAGACAAGGAGGCCAAGCTTCTCAGGAATTTATTTAAGACCTCTCCCTTCACCAATTCTTGTTAGGGTTATCCCCTAGATGGCTAATCATGTAAATACAAAAGTTTAAGGGCTGTTCAAAAACAGAATAATTCTCCAATTTTCTAGAAAATTGAAGTCAGAAAATGTAAAACTAGAACTTCATGTTCAAATACAATATTTCTCTATCTAGAAAACTAAAAAACTAGTTTTCCAATTTTCCAAATCTATACTAAGTTTAGAAAACCACATTTTAGAGGTTATCCACAGTTTTCCAATGCAAGTTTTTCAGATGAATAAAAAACATGAACAATATAATTTTATACACACACAAGCACTTTTTAGCTAGGTAAAATATTAAAAAATATTCATATTTAGTTAGTGTCATAAATTTAATTTTTATTATAAATATATTTTTTTAAGGTAACAATATAATTTTTTCATGATAGTTTTTAATTCAAATAAAATAAAATTAATAGTCTATAATTAGATTACCACAAACAAAAAATAGTAAGATGACTATTATAAATTATGGTTTTTATTTTTTATGAAAAATTGTTGTCATCTTTATGTATTTTTTATTTTTTCAAATGAAAAAATCGTTTTCATTTTCAATAAATGAACATGTTTTCCCAATTTTTCATTGCAAAAAAAGAAAAGAAAAGGGGAAGTTCTTTTAACTTAACACACCCTTAAGGTTTCATTGCATCATTAATTTCCAAATTTCTATATGTTCTACTTTCCTAGATTAGTGTAGTTTGCTGCTTTTCTGAGGTAGGAAATTTTCTAGCTACTTTCTTGCAATCTCTAAATTCATTAGAACTTGAGTTCTGATCATGGAAAGAAAAAGGACATTCAACCATAAATTCTGAGAATTGAATAGCGCGTGTGAAAGCTTAAATTAATCATGATAACCTAATCCAAAGATTCCAAAAAAGCTGCACCAAGATCCCCACTCAAGAGAAAACATAATTTACAATACAAATTAGAAGCACTAAATTAGCAACCTGAGGTATAATCAACCTTCGTGGAATAAGTTCCTCATGATGGCATGCACAAAACTCCCAAGAGCAAATCTAGAGAACGTGGATGAACAAAGATAATTAGGGCATCAATGATATTTATAGTTAATAATAAAAGTATAGTTTCAAATATCCCCCAGGTGCAATTTATCAACGCCCAAACCTTCAGATCTGGAGAGAAAATGATACGAAGTTGGCCATTGCGTACAACACGAAGGTGCTCAAAAACACTCTCTTGTATTGCTTTTGCATAATCAAGTACAATTTGACCACTTGCATTCTGATATTCACGAGGCATATCGACATAAAGAAGCTCTTCCAAAGTGCCACTATCATATTTGATTTTGAACAACCTAGGAAGAACCTCTACGGTAGTTTCTGAAATTGCAGAAACAAGAACCAAAGAATGAGAATTGCACAAGACTTCAAATATTATTTCAGAAAAGGAAAAGAAAAGGATGACACAATTCCTTCGCTTTTCATAAATTGTTATCTTTAGTACTTTAAAGTTTGTTGAAGACTACGTTTTTTCCATCCATTTGTAAGCAAATTCATATCTGCATCATTTAATCCAAAGAAAGAGAGAAACTCTAAACTTTGATTCCTTTGAGCATATTCACATCACATTTAATTTTTCTTTCTGCACTCTCTCTTCACAGATCTACTTCCCCTCAAAACTGATCCAAGTGCCTAACAAGGCTAAGTTTTAAACAATGAAATGGATTGCAATAAATGCCTCATGAATTCAATGAGTGAATATTTATCAGAAGATTTTCAGCTTTGAATGGGTCAAGCATCCATTAAGATGAAATTCTTAAAATCTTGATACAGAAAAATATTAGAAATCTTAATAAATTGCACATGCATAATTACAGAGCATCACATATAAATGTGCAACATTTTGATTTTTGATCCACAAGTTGCAAAATATAGTAGAAACATTGTATAACACGATAGCAAAGATATGATAAACAGCATATTTTGCTTATCACTAAGTGCCACTCTAACAAATCAACGGCAAATAACAAAAAAAGTGGAGGCTGTAAAAGTAGCATACCAAAACCACGACCAGGTTTGCAATTGCATATCTCACAGTGCCACATATCCTGCAACATTTCCATTAAATTTCAAATTTTTCTAATGGCAATAGAAGTTCAAAAGATATGCTTACTCAAAAACTTCATATTTTACCCTACGGTTTTCATTCCAATTTGGTCATGATTCCATTGTGTTGTGAAGAATATGAAGTCTACAAAAACTCAAATAAAAACAACTGCACACATAAGGCAGTGTTTGTTTACACATAGCACATGAGAGAATCCAAGCTCAAAACTTCTGCATTTTACCGCTCATTCTCTCCTAAATGCATTTATTCATCATTTCTTTTACATTAAATTGAACAGCATAGTCCAGCGTAGAAGTATTGAAGTTGAAAAGCAATGGCGTAAGTCAACCAAAGATATTCTGTTCCTTATCCCCCAGTTCCCCTCAGAAAACATCATGCTATCTTCCTCGGTCAATTAGTATTCGTCTATATAACAGCATACCTGAGGAAAAACACCATTTGTTTGGCGGCTATTTCCATACAACGAAACACATAACCTTTTCCTTGCATTGGAAGCAAAAAACTCAGCCACAAATTTCCTCCAGAATTCAATATTGTTTTCCTACATAAAGACCAGTCACTACAAACACAAGAAAAATGCCAAAAACTAACAGAACACATTTTCTCCAGGAATCAAAAAATTTTACCTGAGGTCTATGCCGCTGCTGATAAACGTATTGAGTCAATCGCCTAGCACCTGTTCCCGGTTCATACGGTGGTCTTGCAACAGATCTAACTGGCAAATTTTGCTGTTGAAACTGTTGTATTTGGGGCTGTTGATGAGGAAATGCCCTCAAAAGTTGCTGCTGTTGTTGCAACTGCAGAATTTGCTGTTGCTGTAAGTAATTCATCTGTGCGACAGCAGCCTGAGGAGACTGCCTGGACATCTGGAAGAACTGCTGCTGCTGCTGCTGTAAAACCGATTGAACAGAAAGTTGATTCTCCACTTTAACAGGTCCAATGCCTGTTCCAATCCGGTTCTGTTGTGGTTCTACTTTCACTGAACCCAGACTCTGCAAAGACTGCAACCTACGATGGGGGGCAATCTGGTCATTTATTACGTGTGGCTCCAATTTTACAGGTCCCATGGCGCCCAACCCGCCTCGAATGGACTGGAATTGCTTTTGCCCATGGTTTATCATGTGTGGCTCAAATTGTTGAACTTGAGGTTGGTGATTAACAGAAGGGTTAGAAATTTGCTTGCTTTGAACTTTTCCAGATGAAGCAGAACTCACCATATTGGAACCATCAAACAATGAGCTGAAACCCACATCATTAGCTACCATAGAAATAATAGTAGACTCTAAACCAGAAAGTCCAGAGCTTGAAACACCTTTCCCAAAACCCTGATTGATAAGAGAAGACGCACTGGGAGAATTTCCAACCAAATTCATGTTATACTGACCTGGCTGCATGGAACCATCTCCTTGAGACCCCAAAATGGCAGAATTTGATCTCAAAAGCAAAGGTGAAACGGACTGGGAACCACCGATTGGAGTCTGTGGCCTACTTGGTATCATTTTTTGGCCTAAACCCAGAAAACACAACCTTATTTCATTTCACAAAATGACAAGAAATTTTCACTACAAGCTTGAATTTTTATCAACACCCATTTTCCCAAATGAGCTTATCTAAACAACCCAGAAAATAAAAACATAAAAATTCAGCATCTTAAACCTTTGAAGCCAATTACAGCACACATTAACCATAAACAAAAGAGAATGCAGCAGTTTTTCCACGGACAATAGGACATAACCAAATAATTGCAGGAAACCTTCAACAAATTCGGGCCTCAGATTATTATATAAAACAGAAGAAAGCTTTAGAAGAGAAACCCAATTTTTCTTTTTTTCTTGTTTCTTTCTCTCTTTTTTTTTCTCAGGAACCAGACAGACAGACTACAAAACGTATGAAAGAAAGTAGTAAATGAATGTGAAAGTAGAAGCCAGCTAGCACCAGAGAGAGAGAGAGAAAATGCAATTACCCACAAGTGTTGGTTTATAGGCAACGCAATTGAATGGCAATCTTCAGAGAGAGTGAGAATGTTTTCTGAGCGTTTAACACACTAAACAGAGAGTGAGTGAAAAGGACTGTGTGGCAGTGTTTGGAGTAGAGAGAGAAAAAAATCTATGATGATGATTCGAAAAGGGAAAAGAAAATAAATATGCTAAAGGACACAAATACTACTATGACGAGGTTTATGTGGACCAAAAGGTATATAGAGAGATCTGATCATATACATTTAGAGCGCGGTCTAAAACCCGGCCCGGTCCGTATAAGCTGGGTGAATTAATTCGGATTAAATTTTAAATTAAATTTTTTTAAAAAAATTAAAATAATATAATTTTAAAAAATAAAAAATCAAACTGGTCTCATTTACTCATGTAAAACCACCCAATTTAATATAAAACCTTGATGAGTGGTTTAACACTAATTTGGGGTTGAATTTTTAAACCCGTACAAGTAATCTTAAATGGATATATTACTTTTTTTAGAAGTTAATGACAGGACTAAGTAAATCTTATTTTTATAATATGAAATTATTAAAACTACTTGTTTTCATAAAACTATTATATAAATTGGGTTTATTGTGTAAAATTATTTGATTGATTGAACCATAGATTTTGATATATTTTAGGTTTGTTTGGGAGTATAATAAAGGTTTTTTTAAAAGTGATTTTTGTTTAAAAATATATTAAAATAATAATTTTTTTATTTTTAAAAATTTATTTTTAACATCAAAACAATCTAAAAATAAAAAATAATTTAAAACTAAAAAAAATAAAATATTTAAAATCACGATTGTAAATAATAACAATGTAAAGGGCATGTCTGCAAGAGGATTCACTCTGCATTTGAATTTTATTATAACTTTGATGAGTGTTTTGAAATTTTAATATAAAAATGTAATTAGTTTTTTTTTTTTTTTTTTTGACGTTTATAAAGATAGAACCCTAGGGCTAGAGACAGGATAGTTAAATTATCATTATAAGGTTTAAATTGACTGTCGTTGATAAAGATGAAGGACTATTTTTGACATGCAAACTAACCTCATATACTCTCATAGTTGGAAAAGCTCAAAAAAAAAAAAAAAAAACCAGCCCCTTTGGCATCGTTGCTATTTTTTGAGCAGAATAATATAAAAGGAATTAACATCTCTCTTTCATATGGAGTTTTTGCATGCAGGACTAGTTCCTGAAGCCCTTCCTAAAGATGCTGCAGTGCATTCATCTTCTACTTCAACAACCCAGCTAGATTGTGGCTTCTATCACGAGCACCTGCTGAAAATGTAACTGTGGGAGTGTCGAGTGAAGATGGAATTCAACCTAACAACTTGTCATGTACCCACTTTATTTGATTTTCTGATGATTAAAATTAAAATTGATGAAGCTAAAGATAAATTCTGCGAAAAAATTTCTTCTCATTTAATGCTCTACCATCATTACAACGATTCTACATTGTGATTTACATTATTCAGTTCCTGACTCTCAGAACCCTTCAGCCTACACATCAACAAATGTTACAGGGGTAGACAATGACAAGAGATGCCTGTTACCTGGATTCAACTGCATGAGTTTCTGAGCCTCTCGGAAATGATCGACGCCACCAAATCTGGAAGGCTTTGCAAAGATTGGGACATTCGGTGCCATGCTTGGAGAAATACCTAAACCATTCAGTGAACAGCACATCCTGATGCTTCAAAGGAAGTGTAAGGAGTGTCTGACCCATGGCTTCTTCTAATGCTTTCATGTCCAATCCTTTTTTACATCTCTGTAACCAACCGAAGTCCAATAGCATTGGCCCAAACCATGCCTGGAGAAGTGCTGCTCTTTCTTCTGAGCGGCAATGCAATTTTCTGGTTCCCATTGCAATAAATAAAATTGCAGAAACCCGGCTGAGCTCATATCTAACCATCGGAGATACACTCCCATGCATGCTAAGCAACTCTCCTTGATGTGCCCACATATCCACAAATTCCTCACCAATCTGTTGATCAAAGAGAATTTCCAGTAGCCAATTGATGTTGTCAACCTGTCTGGAGATGCGTCCAATCAAGGGCTTACTTGTTTCTTTTTTCAACACTTTCCCAGGGGATATGGTACCAGAGGCTTCCTCCATGAGGCTGACTAATGAACCTAGACAGGACTGACAAACATCATAAAGATCTTCCTTGTTGGGATCGTGTTGATCCTTCTCGTACACTGAACTTTTGCAAAGGAGACCCTTAACTAATGACTTCAATTCATTTCTTGCATTGGCATCAGCACAAGTAGTAATAGACCAAACAAGCTGTCTAGCTAGATTTTGTTTAGAATCTTCTGAGCTAAGCAAGTGGAGTCTAGCCAAAATGTCTTGAGTTGTTGTCTCATCAAATTTAAACACTGCAAATAGATTCCTAAGTCTGTCCTCTTCTTCCTCCGTCCAAGGGACAGCCTCAAGGTATTTCAGACAGGATAAAACACCTTTAGTAAACATGATGCCAGCTGATACCTGGTGATAGTTCCAAAGATCTTGTTGGATCAATAAGAAAATGGTTGAAGACATAGAGATAAAGTTGTCAGAAAAACACATCATTCTTTGGATTCTTGAATATGAGGCTACAAAAGACAAGATCCAAGCCCTGTACTGTAAACTTTTATACGTTACAGTGAATGACTTACACAATCATTTTTTCTAACGCTAGGCTGTGTAACAATCTAGAAAACGGATGAGCCTAGTACAAGAAGTTGAAGATCATTACATGGGTGGTTGCTACGAATCCTTTGCTTTGAGCATTAGTTCAACGCCGATGGCAATTAGACCACTGGACTTTTGCTATTTTGATCAAATCCAGTAGCTCTAATAGCCATTAACATTGTGGCTATGCTCAAAACATTGTCATTCCAGAGATCACACATTTTATACTACCCAACCTAGCATAATCTGAGTTCAGCTCCTAGCACTGTAATGTCTCCTAAATAAGATTAAAAAGACTAATCCATTGATTAATCCTTCTTCAATATCTGTATATAGTATAATTTCTACAAAAGTGGATCTTAAAATGACTCTTCTGTCATAAGAATGATGAGCAGAATCAATTTTGTGGGCTTGTGACATTGCAGTTGCAATGCCAAAAAAACCATGGGTGTTTCTTCATTCAAATCAGAAAAGTTGAAATTGATGCTTTTCCAATTAGGATGAAAAGCACTAAAAGAAAACATTTTTGCAACTGCCCCTGCAATACCAAACACACACTTAGAGAAACCTAAGAAATTATGACAGTCTCAAATCCCATCTAGTATACCTAAATATGGAATAACATGAAGAAGGGATTTGGTAGGATTCTTTGCAAAAAGCGAACTGTAAATATCTGCACATTCACATACATGTGCATGTTGTATCTTAGTAAGGATAGAATAATTGTCAACTCTATTATACTTGGTCTCAATCTCAGACTAATTGGGATCAGTTGCATGAATCACTTTCTTCCATCCCATGGTATACAAGGAAACTCTCTGTAAGATGCTTAAAAAACAAACCATCTGCAAGATATTTAAAACTTCCATAAAAAAATCTCCATCTTGATTATGAAATTTTATTTAGAAAATAAACCAGTTGAGGGGAACCTAGTTCACTGTTTACCTTAACCACCTATTGAAGGTTAGTGGGTAAGCCAATATTCCAGCAAGCACAAAAGGAAAGCTGTGAACAATTGTGATCGATGCGATTGTTTAATTTCAATCATCCGTGCATGACACGCGCGCATGCACATGATACTCCCATCAGTGCATGTACACATGTCATACACAAACAACTAAGATTGGACAACGATGTCACAACTGCTCAAAACCCCTAAAAACAACCTTAAATGATCAAGTACTCTACATTTAAAATAGGATAGTACTGTTCTAACTCTTATAGAACAATCGCATTACATCCATACAAAGCATGATTAAGATATAAGCCTGGAAGGAATGCTTTAAACATTTGCGATTGATGAGATAGTCCAATCCCAACCATCCATGCATGACATGCACGTGTGATTCCACATCATGTTTATGCTTGACCACAAATACATCATGCACGTATAAACGAGATTAGACAATCTCAACGCAAGTATCCATAGCAATTCCCATTACCGCACAGTCTTCAAAATCAATTGCCGCTGAAATAATAACATAATAATTTTTTCCCCTTGAACACAGTTGTCAAAGAGACTATACCCAGCTAAAATCTTCAGAAAATAAAATAAAATAATATCCACAATAACACACAACATTTCCACTAAAACCCATAAACAAACACACGCAAAAAAACAACCCAAAAACATAATAATAATAATAATAATCATCATCATCATCATCATCAAAAAAAAACAGAAAGCAGAAAGCTAACCTCAAGTATATCTATGGCTCTATAAGCCCCAACCTTCAATAACCTTTTAGCAATATCCTCTTCAAACATCAACTCAATTGTCTCCCTAAAAATTCCCAAATTCTCCACATCAGGCACTTCTATTCTACACATTTTTCTTGACAAATTACCACTACCATCACCGTCACATTTCGACCCCAGGTTTTTCCGATATTCGCATATCAACCCCGCAAAAACTTCTGAATTTGCAATCAAGACTTCCGAATTCAGCTCCAACACCAAACCCCCACCATTCCTCCCTCTCAATTTCAGCCTCACGTCAAACACGCCCCGACCCGAATCCAACCCGGAACCCGATCCAGAATCCGAAAAAGACCTCCTCTCATTCCTCCCCCGGAAAGACTCAGATCTCGATTTCGAGCTCAAGTCCACCGGCGGCGACGGGTCGGGTATGATGTCTCGGGTCGTGTCGCCAGTAGGATCCGAGTCAATAGGCGAGACGCGGCCTGGGGAGAGGATTCTTCTCGGGTCTATCCGACCCACGAAATTTAACCCGGGCTTGGGTGAGTTGGGGAATGAGCGGGGACCAAGCTTAGAGACCGAGTAGTCGGGTTTCTTGTTCTTCTGGAAACTGGGTGGTACAGCAAAGGAACAGCACCACGAAGATCGCCCGCGGCGACACTGATAGGTTGAACTATGCCTTTTGTGAGTTGACTCGGCCATGGATCAGAACGGAGTGATAGACCGAGTCAAGTCATCGAGATAGAGACTAGAGAGTAAGACAGGAGTGAAGAAAGGAAAGAATGGGAAGGGAAGGGAAGGGAAGGATAGTGTGTTTATGAGATATACATGTGTCCTGCCCTTTTATTTATTATTTATTTATTTAAAAAGAGAATTTTTTTTGTTCTTGGAAATGGTGAAGGTTGTTTATATTCTTTAAAAAAAAA
>Ga0325401_1004324_pt1 | contig 13382 bp, 9 predicted proteins | sample PopdelMetagenome_FD_205666 | JGI IMG/M metagenome (GOLD analysis project Ga0325401, IMG submission 205666) | Populus deltoides microbial communities from Bellville, Georgia, United States - Xylem-PdKOR-R2 | ecosystem: Host-associated > Plants > Phyllosphere > Stem > Wood/Secondary xylem | place...
CCGGACGTCGGCAAGGTGGCCAGGAGGACCACGGCGGCTGCGGCAGTCCAAGCCCGCCCCGTCCTCACGCTGCAGTGGAGCGCGAGGAGACCCCCCAGTGCTGACCCGATCAGTCCGATCTGGAAGTCCCACAGAGGGTTCTCGGCCGTGCGACCGACCATGAGGGCGAACGGGACGGCGACGAGCGCAACAGGCCAGGCTGGGACCTCGTTGCGACGGAGCAGCGCGTAGGAGAGGGACGTGCAGGCCAGGTGCAGCACGATGGGCATCAGTGCGTACGGGAGGTAGTGGTCCAGCCCGAAGAGGTGGAACGTCACCCGGAAGGCGATGATCGGCAACGTCGACCAGTGCTCGTTGTGCGGCTCGAGGAGATCGGGCCACGAGAGCGACCGGTGGAGCAGGAAGCTCCAGTCGTCACCGAAGAAGTAGAGCCGCCGCGCCTCGAGCACGAGGAGGACCAGGGCAGCCAGCGAGCCGCCGATGACCACGGTCGTCGGCGGCGACACCCGCCAGCGGCGAGGCGCTGCGCGCGCAGCGGACCGGCGATCGGCCGGTCCGCTCGCGGCGTCTGAGGACGACTGAGCCGTCAGGTCAGAGTCGGCCGTCGGCAACGGCCTGGGTCACCCACGGGATGACCTCGTCGAGCATGTCGTCGAGGGTGGTGGTGCACTCGAAGCCGAGCACGTCCTTCGCCTTCTGCACGTCGGGAACGCGCTTCTGGACGTCGTACTCGTAGGCCTCGTCGCTCACGAGCGTCAGCGGGGCGTCGCCCTTGATCTTCTTCCAGATGACGTCGGCGAGCTCGCGCACCGAGGTGGACTCGGCGGTCGAGATGTTGAAGTCGTCGTTGTACGCCGCGTCCTGGCTCATCGCCTCGACGATGCCCTTGGCGAGGTCGCCGCCGTAGGTGTAGTGGCGGATCTGGTTGCCCTCGCCGAGGATGTGCAGCGGGTCCTGGCCCTTGACGATCTTCTGCACGATGTCGGGCACGACGTGGCTCATCGCGAGCTTGACGTTGCCGGAGTCGATCTCGACGTCGCCGAGCGCACGGCCCTCGCCGATGCCGACGCAGTTGAACGGGCGCACGATCGTGTAGGGGAGCTTGTACTGGTCCCAGGCGGCCTTGGCGAAGTACTCGACGGCGAGCTTCTGGAAGCCGTAGGACGACAGCGGCGGCGGGATCTTGCGCTCGTCGCCCTCCTTGGAGGGCCAGTGCTCCGTCGACTCGAAGACCATCGAGCTCGAGAGGTAGGTGACCTTCTTGAGCTTGCCGTGCTGCATCGCCTCGATGGCGGCGTCGCACGAGGAGGCCATGATGCGCTCGTTCGTGGCGAGCAGGTCGTAGGCGTAGGCGTGGAAGTAGGAGATGCCGCCGATGAGCGCCGCGCCGGCGACGAAGTGGTCGCAGTCGGACAGCAGCTTCTTCATGACGTCGGTGTTGCGGACGTCGTCCTCGACGAAGTCGTAGTCCGGGTGGTTGTCGTACGACTTCTCGACCTTGCCGTACTTCGAGTAGTTGTCGATGCCGCGCACGGCGTAACCACGGTTGAGGAGCTCCTCGACGACGTAGCCGCCGATGAAGCCGGCCGACCCGGAAACGAGAACCTTCTGCTGATCGCTCACCCGGCGAATCTTTCGTCACGGCGCACCCCTCGTCAAAATCCCGGGTCCGGCGGAGCGTGGGCGGGGACCCTGCGGTGCGTAGAATCGCGCGCGAGATGAGGCAGTCGATGACGGGCAGTGGACCGAGAGCGACCGGGTCGAGGGTGCGTCGGGGGGCACGCAGGGCGCTCGCTCGCTCGGTTCGCGTGGGTGCCCGGTTGCGGGCCTCGGCGGGCGGGGCAGGCGGGACGGACACGCCGAGGCGCGGTGACCTGATCAGCGCGGCGATCGCCGTGGTGTTCGATCCCGACTACTACCTGCGCACCTACCCGGACATCGCCGCCGCGGGCGTCGACCCGCTGGTCCACTACCTCGACCACGGTCGTTCCGAAGGTCGACGCCCCACCGTGCTCTTCGATCCCGAGTGGTACGTGGAGCAGAACCCGGACGTGCGCGGCGACCCGCTCGAGCACTTCCTCGACGTCGGCGGACAGCAGGGACGGGATCCCTCGAGGTACGGGTTCCAGGCGCGGTGGTACCTCGACCGCTACCCGGAGGTCGTCTCGGCGGGCGTCAACCCCTTGGTGCACTACCTCGCCGAGGGAGCGGCAGCCGGGCTCGACCCGAGCCCCCACTTCAGCACCTCCTGGTACCTCGAGCAGAACCCCGAGGTCGCCCGCCGCGGCGTCAACCCCCTCGTCCACTACCTGCGCACCGGGGCCCGCATGGGCAAGCGGCCCAATCCTCGTGGCACGTCGATCACAGGGGCCGAGGTCGACGGCGAGGACTTCGTCGAGCCCGTGCACCAGCTCGAGAGCGAGCTCCACCCGGAGGTCAGGCCGCTCCGGATAGCGCCGGGACGAGACGTCGCCAGGGTCAACCTGGTCCTGGAGTCCCTCCGGGGTGAGGGTCTCGAGAGCGACGAATTCTCCGCCGGGGTGCTGGCCCTGAGGTTCGCCGAGCGCACCGGCAGGACTCTCCGCGTGATCGCTACCCGGGAGGCTGTGCACACCGTCGCCCTCGCCGACCTCGTGCGCCTGGCGCAGGCGGCGCCGACCACTGAGATCGAGACCGTTCTCGCTGCGCCTGCGTCGGAGTGCGTCGAGATGGGTGCTGGAGACGTCTTCCTCACGACGTCCTGGATGTCGACGTGGTCCGTCCTGCAGGTGGTCCCTGCCGCACGCGTCTGCTACGTCGCGCAGGCAGACGAGCGGGGGCGCTACCCCAACGGTGAGATGACCGGTCGTGTGATGGAGGTTCTCGCGAACGACGACCTCAAGGTCGTCGTGGGTTCCGACGAGCTGCGTCAGCACTTCCTCGCAGACGGGTTGAGAGGGCTGGAGTCACGCAGCGTGACCATGGACCAGTCGGTGGCCGACTACGTCGCCGGTGGTCGAGTGCTCGGCGAGGACACGGTGCGCAAGGTCTACGTGCACGCGGCGCCGGAGCCCGAGAGCATGTGGTCGCTGGCCGTCGGCGCGGTCGACGAAGCCGTGCGGCGGGGAACGCTGCGAGAGGGGCGTTTCGAGGTTCACCTGGTCGGCGGCGACGTCCCACCGGTCTCGTTGAGCGACGGCTCCGTGCCGGTCATCCACAGCCATCTCGACCGGAGCCAGCACCGGGAGCTCGTGCGCAGCTGCGATCTCGCGGTGGTCCTGGTCGCAGGTCCCTGGCCCGGTCAGGCCGTCATGCAGGCCGCTGCCGCCGGGTTGGTGACGGTGACGAACACATGGCGGGGGCGCACGGGACTCGATCGGTTGTCCGACCGGGTCCTCGAGGTCGCGCCGACGCTGGAAGGTCTCGCCGACGGGCTCGAGGCTGGCCTGGCCTTGCTCGACGAGGTCGGTGGTCGGCCCTTCGTGCCGCCCGACTCACCTGCGTTCGCTGCGCCGCCGGTGGCCGTCGAGGCTGCCGTCGACAGTCTGGCCCGGTGGCTTCCGCGTGCATAGACTGCGCTTCCGCGAGCTCACCTACCGCGATCCGTGGGCTGTGAGCCTGGCCCACCGGACGTCTCGTCTCCGCGATGGCTCGACCCGGGTCGCCTACCTGCACGGGAAGGCGGACGCGAGCACGTTCCGCTACCGCTGCCACTACACGTCGCAGACCCTGCAGAACCTGGTGCCCGGGGTCGGGTCGAGCTGGTTCCAGGAGTCCGACGGCACCCACCTGCTCGACGTCGCCAGGTGTGCCGACGTCCTCGTCATCTGCCGGATGCCGTACAGCGATCTCCTGGGCCAGGTGGTCCAGGTCGCCCGGAACTTCGGCACCAGGATCCTCTTCGACATCGACGACTTCGTCTTCGACGCGGCCATGGTCCCGACGGTGATCGCCACGCTGGACCAGGTCGGCGCCGATGCGGCGGCCACCGAGTCGCTCTACAACTTCTGGTTCGCCTCGTTCGCTCGGATGCGTCGAGCAATGGAGCTCACCGATGGTGTGATCGTCACCAACGAGTACCTGGCTGAACGGGTGCGCGAGGTCGTGGGCCTCGAGACCCACGTCGTGCCCAACTATCTCGGCACCGAGCAGCTCGAGCTCGCGGATGCCCTGGTGGCGGTGAAGGCCGAGGCGAAGCGCACTCGCGCGTTCCACCTCGGCTACTTCTCCGGGACCCCCACCCACAACCGCGACTTCGCCGTTGCTGCCCCTGCGATCGCACGGATCCTGCGTCGTCGCCCCGAGGTCAAGCTGCGCATCGTCGGTGACCTGAGCACCGAAGGGTGGTTCCCGGAGGACCTCCGCTCCCGCATCGAGGTGCTGCCCCGCACCAACTTCCTCACCCTCCAACGGCTCATCGCCGAGGTGGAGCTCAACATCGCCCCGCTGCAGAACAACGCGTTCACCAACTCCAAGTCCGAGCTGAAGTACTTCGACGCGGGAGTCGTCGGGGTGCCGACACTGGCGTCGCCGACCTTCACCATGCGGACCGCCATCACGGACGGGGTGAACGGCGGGCTCGTGGCCGACCAGGCGTGGCTCGACCGGCTCGAGCGTGCGGTGGACTCCTACGACCCGAGTGGCGTGGAGATGGGCGCACGTGCTCGGGAGCAGGTGCTGTCGGCCTACACCCCGGAGGCGAACCTGCCGGCGCTCCTGTCAGCGCTGGGGCTCGAGAGCGGGTCCTGAGAGCCCGCGACGAGCGACAGAGCGCCGGTGTGTCGAGCCGCCCGTCTCAGCGGACGTCGGCACAGGGCACGAGGACCTCCCAGCCGGGAGGTGCGATGGCGATCTCCGCCTGGGCACGTCCCGATGCACTGCACACGGAGCGTGCGTCGTCGACACTGGCCTCCCACGACGGTCCGTCGACGCGCCCGACAGGAGTGGGCGCGAGCGCCGAGTCGACCATGCCGTAGCCGGCGGCCACGAGCAGCGCCCCAGCGACCGCCGCGCCCGCCCAGCGGACGGGGGAGCGGGGGCCCGACGAAGCCGCTCGCAAGGCGTGGTGCGCCAGCACGACCAGCGCGAACCACATGAGGAGGACGGCGGGTACGTAGTAGCGACCCGTCACCCAGGACGAGACGGTGTCGGCTCGGCTGACCGTCAACGGGACGAGGTAGACGCCGAGCGCGCAACCCGCGACCACGACGGTCAGTGTCACGGTGCTGCCGCCGCCGGTCGCCACCGCCGTCGCGAGCAGCGCCGCCACGACCAGGGCCACCACCAGTCCTGCGGTGAGGCTGAAGGATGGCAGGGAGGGGTCGTGGCGGGCGTACCCGAGCACACCGTCACCCAGGACTCGCCTCAGGGCGCCTGCGGGGACGGCCTGCCACGGCGCGGGCGGTCCCGCCTCCGCGCGAGCGGGGGCCCCCAGCATCACGACGGTCTGCAGCACCGTCCCGGCCAGGGCCGAGACCGCGACCAGCAGGCGTGCACGATCGCGCAACAGGAGCCAGGAGAGGCATGCCACCAACGTCACGAGCATGCCGAACGGGCTGCTCGCGGTGGCGATGAAGAGTGTGGCGGCGACGGCGACACGCCATGCGCCGGTCGGAGCGGTCCAGAAGAGCGCGATGAAGGCCACCGGCAGCAGGAACCACTGCGTGTTGGCGATGTTGTCGAACACCTCGGGTCCGACCGGGACGGCGGCCACCGCGGCGGCCATCGCCCAGGGCGCCCAGCGGCTGCCGGTGTGCGCCCGGACGACCTGCGCCGACAAGGTGGCGAGCCACCCGATGGCGACGGCTGCCGCGATGTTGAGCGCCAAGCCCTGCCAGCTCACTGGGACGAGGGAAGCAACCGCCTCTGCCACGAGGCGACACCACAGGTGTGAGTAGCCGGCGTACGGCTCGAGCAGGGACTGGTCGAGCCGCGTGGTGTAGGCCTGCTGGAGGAAGATGGCGCCGTCCTCGGCCCACACGACCCCGCGCCAGGACTCGGGAGCGACGCGGAAGAACGCCACGGCACTCGTCGCGCACAGCATGACGACCACCTCCCACCAGGGAGCCCGGCGCGAGGGTGCGGGCATGAGCGAAGCCGTCAGCTGCGCCCGCCACGTACCTCGGCTGCGGTGGTGCCCCACTCGTTCAGGCTGAGCGGTCCTCGCCCTCACGGTGGTCACTCACGCCGACGCGTCGGTGCGGTAGTTCAGGGCGGCGATGCGAGCCGACTCGGTGGCGACCTGCTCGGGAGTGAGCTCCGGACCGAAGGCGAAGCGGTACCACCGGAGATACTTCGGCAGCCACTTCTTCAGGTCGAAGTTCGATGCGCCGACCGTGCGGTCGAGCCAGATGGTCGGGATCTCCGCGACAGGCCGTCGAAGGCGCCGAGCCTTGGCGGTGAGCTCCAGACCGATCTCGAAACCGCTGCGGGAGTGGATCCCGACCTCTCGGACGAAGTCGGTGTTGTAGGCCTTGAAGCTGTTCGTCGCGTCGCGCGTCCCGACCCGCGCCGCGATGCCGAGGGAACGGCCCGCCGAGCGGGACAACAGGCTCTTGAACAGAGGGCCGCCGACCTGTGCGCCCCCAGCGGTGTACCGCGATGCGGCCGCCACCACGACACCGCGGTCGACGAGCCGGGCGAGGGTGTCGATCTGGCGCGGGTCGTCGCTGCCGTCGGCCATCGTCACGACGACGACCGGAGAGGTGACGTTGTCGATCCCCCACCTGATGGCGTTCGCGGGCCCACGACCGTAGTCGTTGATGCCCAGCCGGAGCCTCGGCTCCTTCGAGCGGTAGCGCTCGATGACGGGGACGGTGGAGTCCTCGGCGAAGTCGACGACGACGAGGACCTCGACCTCCGACTCGACCGCGTCGAAGATGCGGTCCAGGACGTGGGCGATCTCCTCGCCCTCGTTGTACGCCGGGATGACGACGGAGACGGCGATGCTCATCGGCGCGGACCCTCCTGGTGCGTCATACGGTGGTGCCTCGACCGAGCATGTTCCAGATGTCGATGACGGGCTTGTCGCCAGCGATGTCGGCGAGCTCGCGGTAGGTGCGGTGCGGTGCGGCCAGGATCAGCACGTCACTCTCGGCGACGACCTCCTCCAGCGGGCGCAGGGAGTCGTCCACCGTGACGTAGGGGTCCGTCGTCAGGACGGCGCCGGCCCGGAACTCGAGGATGCGCTTGAGCTTGTAGCTCAGCGACGACCGGATGTCGTCGGACTCGCCCTTGAACGCCATGCCCAGGATTCCCACACGGGTGTTGGCGAGGTCCATCTTCTGCTCGAGCTGCGAGACCACGTAGAGGGGGAGACCCTCGTTGACGAGCATCGCGGCGTGCCCCAGGGCGAAGGTGTTGTCGCTGAAGGCAGCCAGCTGCATCGTGTCCTTGAACAGGCACGGACCAGCGGCGAAGCCGGCACCCGGCATGTCCGCAGCGCGGGGGTAGTCGTGAGAGAGGGCTGCCCGGATGCGCTCGAAGTCGAGACCGTGGTTGTTGGCCATCACGTAGAACTGGTTGGCCGCAGCGAACTTGATGTAGCGCCAGGTGTTGGTGAACAACTTGGCGAGCTCCGCCTCCTCAGGCTCCAGTTCGACGATCGAGGAGGTCAGGTGACCGAAGAGCTTGCCTGCACGGTCCTTCACGGCCTGCGAACGGCCGGAGACGATCTGCGGGAGCTCGAAGAGCTCCGTCATCGCCTTGCCCTCCGCGATCCGCTCGGGGCAGAAGGCCACGTCGAGGGAGACGCCGTGCTTCTCGAGGAGGCGTTCGACGTTCCGGGTGACACCCGGGTAGACGGTCGACCTGAGCACCAGGAGCTGTCCGGGCTGGAACTGGTCGAGGATGGCCTCGAGCGAGCGCCCCACGGCGTGCGGGTTGGGGTTCAGGTGCTCGTCGACCGGGGTGCCGACGACGACGACGACGGCGTCCGCCCTGGAGATGATCTCCGGGTCGGTCGAGGCGCTGAGGAGGCCTTCGGCCAGCGCCTTGTCGAGCACCGGCTGAGCGCCGTCCTCCTGGAAGGGCAGGGTGCCGGCGTTGACCATGTCGACCGCCGCGGCGTTGATGTCGTAGATGCCCACGTTGAGGCCGCGAGAGGCGAAGCCGATCGCGAGCGGTAGGCCGACGTGCCCACAGCCTCCAACGACGACGGCGTCGAGCTTCTGAGCGGGGTCTGGGGCAGCCATGGGGGGTCTCCTGGGCGGGTGGCGTGGCGCGATCGCGAGTCATCCTAGGGACGCGTCGGTGTCTCACCAACTGGGCGGCGGGACCCGGGAGTGTCTCGTGGCCGCCGACCGATCACCCGCGGATGCGGAAGGGTCTGACGACGAGCGTGACATCGTCGCTCCACGACCGGCCGCCGTCCGTGCCGAAGGTGAGGGACCGCACCTGCGCGAGCGGCGATGGCCCTCCGCTCGTCTCGCCCGCGCCGACGAGGCTGGCGAGGTCGGCCGCGGAAGCGACCTGCGGAGAGACCACCAGCTCGGTCGGCCCCATGGCGGGCAGGTACTTGTACTGCGTCTGAGACCCGTCCTCGACGGTCAACGTCACCGTCACCTGCGAGGGCCGGTACAAGAAGGTGCGCAGGCGCCCGGTCAGAGACGGGGACAGCTCCACCGTCGCCACGAGTCCGTCCCACCGCTTGCCTGTCCGACCCAGCGACACGGGCCGGTCGACGCGTCCTCGGATCGTGCGGCGGGGGCCGTACCGGACCGCCCGAGGGCGGGCACGTTCGTCGAGCCGCGTCCATCCAGCGGCATCCGGAGGGGTCGCGTCGTAGTGGGTCGCCATCGTGAGCCAGCTCGCGCCGTCCTCCAACGCCGGCCAGCGGTTGTCGATGGTCGCCTGGTTCAGCAACAGGTGTTCCGGCCGGTCCGGACCCGCCAGATGCGCTCTGTTGAGGTCGGCGAGGAGGGGGGTGTACGCGGCGAAGCTCTGCATGACAGGCCGGGGGCGCCAGTCGCCGTCCTGAGCGAAGAGGTAGGAGAGCTCGTAGGTGTAGAGGTCGACCGTGCCGTCCCGGGGCACATCGGGCGCGAACGGGTCCTCCCGGATCCTCGCCTCGGCGGCCGAGTAGGCCGCACGGAGGCCGTCTCGGTCGGTCAGCTGGCGCCAGGCGCCGACCGGGGCGTCGACCCAGGACGCATGCAGCTTGTCCTGCACGACCTGTCCGGTGGAGAGGAAGGGGCTGGTGGCGACGAGAGCGACCCATCCGGCGACAGCGGAGACGACGACGAGAGCGCCGGCTCGCTTGGAGAGCGACCCGCGCAACGTCAGTGCGAGGAGCAGCAGGGTCGACGCGGTGATGAGCACGTGCCCGTCCGGTCGGACGAATCCGCCCTTGAACGCGAGGAACACCGTCACGACCACCACCGTCTGGAAGGCGAGGGCGCCGGGTCTCGACAGGTGGGTGGGGCGTGACCACCACGTCGCCACGGTCAGGACGAGCATCCAGGCACAGGCGATCGCCACCTGCACCCGCGAACCCGGCGTCGCCATGGCGGCGGAGTAGCCCGAGGCGATCTCCCCGCTGACGCGGATCCAGTCGCCCAGGTCCGCCAGTGACTGTCCCGTCCCGGTCCACACGAGGAGGAAGGTCAGGCCCGGGACGCCGCAGGTCACCAGTGCGTGCCACGGGCGCCGTCGTGCTATCAGTGTGCCCGCAGCGATGGCGACACCCAGGCCCGCGAGAGGGGCCCCCGAGAACTTGACCAGGGGCAGCATGCCGACAGGGACGGAGTAGACGGCCAGAAGCCACAGTTCCGGGTCGCGCCAGGCGGGGCCCTCGCGGTAGGGCTCGACCCGTCCGAGGACCAGCAGCGGTAGGAGGAACGCCGGCGCGATGAACCAGGTGTCCTCGGAGACGAGGCCCCCGGTCAGTGCGCCGACCCCGACGAGGGCGACGGACCATCCGGTGCGGGGTCCGGCGGTCCGCAGGGCCAGCAGTGCGGTCAGGACGCAGTAGAGCAGGCTCGCCGCGGTGATCCACAGCGGCAGACTCCGCGGAACAGTGCGAGTGTGCAGCGGGCCGAGCGGTCCGTAGGTGTAGGCGAACTCACCGCCGAAGCCGATGCCCCGTCGCGACGCCTCGGCGAGCCCCTGGCGCCAGGACGGGTCGAGGCCGACCACGGGCAGGACCGGGTCGAGCACCCCGAAGGCGAGGATCGCGGCCACGCAGACCGTTGCGGTGGCGGTCAGAGACGTGATGTCGTGATTGAAGACGCGTCTTGTGGACGCATCACGAGAGCGTCGAGACATGTCATCGAGGCGCAGGCTGCTGGTCACGGTGGCCGTCACGATGTCATAGGGTCCGGTGGGATCTCGCGGAATGACGCCCACCGCGAAGGAGGAAGCAGTGGACCACACCGACCAGGACGTCCGAGCCCCGGGAACCCCGGACTCGGAGTCGGAGGAACTGCAACGACTCTATGCGAAGCGTTTCTTCGAAGAGGGCGAACAACGCCACGACCTCTGGCAGGTGCTCTGTTCCCAGTTCTTCCAGAAGTGGGTCCCGCGCGACGCGACCGTCCTGGACGTCGCGGCGGGTCACTGCGAATTCATCAACAACATCGACGCCGGGCGGAAGATCGCGGTCGACCTGAACCCGGACATCCACCACCGGGCCGGGCCTGACGTCGATTCGCACATTGCTCGCTCCGACGACATGTCCATGCTCGAGGCAGCGTCCGTCGACCGGGTCTTCATCAGCAATTTCTTCGAGCACGTCACCAGATCGGTCATCACGGACACCTTGTCCGAGGTGCGTCGGGTTCTCAGGCCCGACGGCAAGCTGCTCATCCTCCAGCCCAACGTGCGCTACTGCGCCAAGGACTACTGGATGTTCTTCGACCACATCACCCCGATCGACGACCGGGCGCTGTCGGAGGCCCTGCACGGAACCGGTTACGCCGTTGAGACGCTTTATCCGCGATTTCTGCCCTACACCACGAAATCGCGTCTGCCGAGTGGTCCGGGGATGGTCCGCGCTTACCTCAGATTCCCACTCGCGTGGCGCCTCCTGGGGGCGCAGGCATTCTTCGTGGCCACGCCCGCGTGAGTGCTCTCGAATCACCGAGTTCTGATTCAGCGAGAACAGTCCAGGCAGACTTGTCCTGAGCGCGGGTCGGCGACCAGAAGGTGTGATTGCGATCGGTGGAGTTCGGTCGTGGGATATGTTCTGTCGGAATCGGGGAACTCCAGAAATTCGACAGGGCAGAGGAGCAAGCCGAAATGGCGCAGAAAGTCCACATCATCCTCGAGGACGACCTAGACGGCTCTGAGGCGACCGAGACGGTCAGCTTCGGTCTCGACGGCACCAACTACGAGATCGACCTCAACGACGACAACGCGAACGCGCTGCGCGAGGCGCTGGCGACGTACGTCGGTCACGGCCGCAAGGTGAGCGGCACGCGTCGCAGCAACGGCGGCGGCGGCGCGCGACGTACGTCGAGCGCGGGCAGCAGCAGCAGCGACGGACCGAGCGCCAAGGAGGTCCGCGAGTGGGCGCGCGAGAACGGCCACGACGTCCCCGAGCGGGGCCGCATCCCGGCCGACGTGCGCGAGGCCTACGACTCCGCGCACTGAGCCCGACCCGCGCAGGAGTCCACGACCGGCGTCGCCCCACCCGGGGCGGCGCCGGTCGCACGTGGTGCGGCCGCTGTTCGCTCTCAGCGGATGCCATGGGCTGCTCAGGCGGGAACGTCTAGGCTGACAAGAGGGTTGGACCTGTCGACCCCACACGCTGAAACTCGAGGAGAGACGCATGTTCGAGCGGTTCACCGACCGTGCCCGCCGGGTGGTCGTGCTGGCCCAGGAAGAGGCCCGCATGCTCTCCCACAACTACATCGGGACCGAGCACATCCTGCTCGGCCTCATCCACGAGGGCGAGGGCGTGGCCGCGAAGGCCCTCGAGAGCCTCGACATCTCGCTCGAGGCCGTCCGCGCCCAGGTCGAGGAGATCATCGGCCAGGGCCAGCAGGCCCCGAGCGGTCACATCCCGTTCACCCCGCGCGCGAAGAAGGTCCTCGAGCTCTCGCTGCGCGAGGCACTCCAGCTCGGTCACAGCTACATCGGGACCGAGCACATCCTGCTCGGCCTGATCCGCGAGGGCGAGGGCGTCGCCGCCCAGGTCCTGCAGAAGCTCGGTGCCGACCTCAACCGGGTCCGCCAGCAGGTCATCCAGCTGCTGTCGGGCTTCCAGGGCAAGGAGTCGGCCGCGTCGGCCGCCGCCTCGACGGGAGGCGGCGAGGCGCCGTCGTCGTCGCTGGTGCTCGACCAGTTCGGCCGCAACCTCACCCAGGACGCCCGCGAGGGCAAGCTCGACCCGGTCATCGGTCGCGAGCAGGAGATTGAGCGGGTCATGCAGATCCTCTCGCGCCGCACGAAGAACAACCCGGTGCTGATCGGCGAGCCGGGCGTCGGCAAGACGACGATCGTCGAGGGCCTGGCCCAGGACATCGTCAAGGGCAACGTGCCCGAGACGCTCAAGGACAAGCAGATCTACACCCTCGACCTCGGTGCGCTGGTCGCCGGCTCGCGCTACCGCGGTGACTTCGAGGAGCGCCTGAAGAAGGTGCTCAAGGAGATCCGCACCCGCGGCGACATCGTGCTGTTCATCGACGAGATCCACACCCTCGTCGGTGCCGGTGCGGCCGAGGGCGCCATCGACGCCGCCAGCATCCTCAAGCCGATGCTCGCCCGCGGTGAGCTCCAGACCATCGGCGCGACCACCCTCGACGAGTACCGCAAGTACCTCGAGAAGGACGCCGCCCTCGAGCGCCGCTTCCAGCCGATCCAGGTCGCCGAGCCCTCCATCGCGCACACGATCGAGATGCTCAAGGGGCTGCGCGACCGCTACGAGGCCCACCACCGCGTCACCATCACCGACGAGGCGCTGGTCTCGGCTGCGACGCTGGCCGACCGCTACATCTCCGACCGCTTCCTGCCCGACAAGGCGATCGACCTCATCGACGAGGCCGGCTCGCGCCTGCGCATCCGTCGGATGACGGCGCCCGCCGACCTGCGTGAGTACGACGACAAGATCGGCGAGGTCCGCCAGCGCAAGGAGGCGGCGATCGACGGGCAGGACTTCGAGGCCGCCGCCCGCCTGCGCGACGAGGAGAAGCAGCTGATCGCCAAGAAGGCCGAGCGCGAGAAGCAGTGGCGCTCGGGCGACATGGACGAGGTCGCCGAGGTCGACGAGGAGCTGATCGCCGAGGTGCTCGCGGTCGCGACGGGCATCCCGATCGTCAAGCTCTCCGAGGAGGAGTCCAGCCGGCTGCTCAAGATGGAGGACGAGCTCCACAAGCGCGTCATCGGTCAGGACGAGGCCGTCAAGGCCCTGTCCCGCGCGATCCGTCGCACCCGCGCCGGTCTCAAGGACCCGAAGCGTCCTGGTG
>Ga0325401_1004327_pt1 | contig 13378 bp, 8 predicted proteins | sample PopdelMetagenome_FD_205666 | JGI IMG/M metagenome (GOLD analysis project Ga0325401, IMG submission 205666) | Populus deltoides microbial communities from Bellville, Georgia, United States - Xylem-PdKOR-R2 | ecosystem: Host-associated > Plants > Phyllosphere > Stem > Wood/Secondary xylem | place...
ACCCGCAAATAAAGCCAGCGGCAGTAACCGCCGACGCCAATCGAAGCGCCCTTGTACCCAATCGTGTAATATCAGCACGCCAATAGGTACACCAATGACCAGGTATTGTAGCTTAGTGAGGCCGCCGAGCGTGGTAGCAAGCAATGCCAATACGAAGTAAGAAGCGCGTGCCTGCTGGTACCAACGCAGAAAGAAGTACAAACCCCACAAAGAGGCACTCAGCGCCAGCACATCGGGTAAAGCGTTAATAGAATGATAAAATAGCTCTGGCGACCAACTGTACACCCAGGCGCCCACGGCTGCTAGCCACTCCGAAGCCGTCAACAGCCGTATTAGATGGTGAAAGGCGACGACGCCCGTCACAAAAATCAGCCAGTTGATGACGCGCGGAATAGCTTCATGAAAGCCAAATCCCTTATAAGCGAGGGCCACAATCCACTCGTAAGAAGGAAATTGCATCCCTGTCACCCCGTTTGAGTCATTGCGCCGGTCAACGCGCGGCCGCAAGATGTTCATGTCCTCCTCGTAGAAGTTGCGGGCCACAGCCATGGTATTGCTCTGGCGCCATACATGGATACTGTTGGGCGGTTGCGTAAAAAAAGGCAAATGCAGCAGCAAGTTCAACCCAAGTACCAAGCTCCACAATAACTTAGGAATGGCTAGGTAGTCTACTAAATCGGAGAAAGAGGACGTGCTTGGAGGAGATAATGCCACGTGCAGAGTAAATGATAATACAGCAATAGGATACCAATAGGGACCCGGCGGTTGTGTTAACGAAGCACAAAGTTGCTAACAGTTATCGTTCTGCCCAGTGGTTTACCACGTAAGTCATCAAATCTGATAGAGAAATAACCTGCTAAAGTCGCATCAAAAACACTCGTTTGGAAGCTTACCGGCAGTACAGAAACCCATGCGAGGGAAGCTAAAAGTCTGCTGCTCTCTTACCAGCATAATTCACGACATAACCTCAGCTGAGATTAGGAAGAGATGCGGATAAATGGCGCCAAAAGCTAGGTATAGTACGGTAATAGAGGAGGCTTGCGGCTGCCTCTTATCTAAAAGTAATATAGGACGTAACCTAGTATAGAAGAACTCTTGACGGACTTGATCAAGAGCCTGTTACAGACAGGCAACGTTATACGACAGGTTGATTGTAAAGGTTAACCAGAGCCTATCATATCAACTGGCCAACGTCTCAAATCACAATTTAACCTGCAAATAAGGCAATTGGTCGAGTGGCGCTTGTGATCTGCGAAAAATTATTTATTTTTCGAGACGATCAGCTCTGTATCAAAGAGTTTGTCGTTGCTTTCCTCTCCTATTCTGTTTGCCTTTTCCGCCATACTCTGCATGACGAAACGCTTACTCTGGTCTTTTCTTTTCAGTATTATTCTAGGTTTTGGGTGGGGTGAGGCAGCGCAGGCACAAACCAATACAGCAACAAAAGACGTCAACGTTTATGTTGTAGCGCACCAAGATGACTGGCAGCTTTTCATGGGCAGCCACGCATATAACAATGTGCAAACCGGCGGAAAAGTCGTGTTTGTGTGCCTTACGGCTGGTCAGGCCGATAACGTTGGGGACAAATACTGGAAAGGACGGGAGGCAGGCTGCAAAGCTGCTGCTCGTACTGCCGCCGATGTACAATCAGCTCCTACCACATCGGAGCAAACGGCAAGCGTGGCTATCAACAACCACAGCGTGCAGGTGTACCGCTATAAAAATACTACGTCCTACTTTTTCCGGCTCCCCGATGGCGGCGTTGATGCGAAAGGATTCGCACGCGGTAACTTTCAGAGTTTGTTTAAGTGCAAAGGCAGTAATACAGCTCTCACCAATGTCACGGGCACAGATACGTACTCTGGCTGGGCTGATCTAGTGAAGACCTTGCGTCAGTTGATTCAGCAAGAGGCAAACCCGAACAGTAAGCTTATTATTCACTGCCCCGATCCGGTAAAAAAGCAGACCGATCACCCTGATCATACCATGGCGGGTGTGCTGGCGCAAGCGGCCACTGCTGATATGGATTGCCGGCAGTTGCTCTACCTAGGGTATATTTCTCAAACTAAGCCAGTAAACCTCACTGCGACGCAAACGGCTAATCAAACGCTGCTTTTTATGGCGAATTGCCAGGAGCTAGTAGCCAATGGGTTAGACAGCGAGTGGGATGACAAGCACCGCGTCTGGATTGGGAGACAGTATTTCCGGGTGCGGCACAACAGTACAATGCCGCCCAATAACCAGCCCAACCTATTGGTTGCTACGCTACCAGCGCCCACGGTCATCATGACACCAGTGGCAAATACGCATTCCGAAGATGGCCGCCAAGTAGCCTCCTTAGACACGATGCTGGTCACGGTGCAGCAGGCAGGGTTACTGCTTAAGCCAGCGTATCCGAACCCGTTTGATATGTCGAGCCTGATTGGCTACCAATTGCCCGAAACCAGTTTCGTTTCGGTGCGCATCTTTGACTTGCAAGGACGCTTGGTGCAAACCTTGATACAGCGCAAACAAACGCCAGGCGTTTACGAGGTGTGGCTCGACGTGAATGAGTTTCCCGCCGCTGGCGTTTACATTTGCCAACTAAAGGCTGGACGAGAAACCCGTACCCAACGCCTCCAAATCTTGCACTAACTGAGTACCGTCGACGGGGAGCGGACTTTTTCTATGCTGCGTTTCCTGCGACAACCATCTTCCACGGCTGCCCTCATCGGGACTGCCCTGTTGGTACAGCTCGGGTTTTTGTGGCGCGCGTTTGGGCGGTTACTGACGGAGCCTGGCCAATTCCTCTTCCGCTTGTCGTCGGAAACCGGCGACGGGATGAAGAACTACTTCACTTTCCAGTCGTACTTGCAGCAGCCCTATGCCAAGGGGCTAGCTTTATACAGTGGAATGAATTATCCCTACGGGGATTATGTGTTCTACACCGATAACACGCCTTTGGTGGCTGTATTGGTAAAAATATTCTCGCACTACGTTTACGACCTGACCCCGTACGGGTTGGATGTGTACCATGCCGTGCTGGTAAGCGGTATGTTGCTGAGCACATTGCTGCTGGTGTTGGTGCTGCGCCGGTTGCTGCGCTCGTGGGTGCTGGTGCTGGGCTTCAGTATTCTGCTGCCGTGGCTAAGTCCTCAGCTTGGGCGGTTACTGATTGGGCACTTCAATCTTTCCCAAAGCTGGGTGCTCTTGCTGGCCATTTGGGGGTTGCTGTGCATCTACGAACGCGCCAACGCGGGGCGTCCGATTTGGCGGCCCACAGCGGTACTGGTGCTAGGTTTTACGGTGGCAGCCTTCCTACACCTATATTACTTACTTATTGTGGGCCTGTGCACAGGGAGCTTCTTTCTCTTCTGGCTGCTTGGGGGGCAGCGTTGGCGGCAGTGGCGGCTCGTCTTTGCGGGCGCCACTATAACAGGCTTACCGCTGTTGCTGGCGCTGTTCGTCATTCGGGCGGTAGATGGCTATTATACCTTGCGGCGCAGTACCGCATCGGGCTTCAATTTTCTGCCTTGGAAATTGCAGTTTTCTTCGCTTTTCCAGCGCTACAGCTACGAGCGCACGCACTTTGTTATTAATGCCGTACAACCCGCCCCTTACGAGTCGCAGGCCTACCTAGGTATCTTTGCGCTAGTTGGCTTAACGGTTGCGCTGGTAGTTATTATAGCAAACCGGGCGGCATGGCGGCGCTGGTGGCAAGCCTGGCGGCAGACCCCACAGGCGAGGTTCCTATTGCTACTGCTCGCGGCGGCGGCCGTTGGCTTATTCACGGCCCTTGGCACTGAGTATTACCTAGCCGACAATCAATACGTCATCACCAACTACCTAAGTGCCTTTTTCTACCTGCATAAGTTTACGGAGAAAGTAGCGCAGTTTCGAGCGGTAGCGCGGTTTAGCTGGCCTTTCTTCTGGGCGGTTAATATGTTGGTGTTGAGTGGGCTAGATTACTGGTTGGCAACGAGCCCCGTACGGTGGCGTGGTCTGGTGGCCGTAGCGTTTGTGCTGTTAGCTTGGTTGGATACGCGTGATACTCTGAAGTTCTACCGCCACGCCCTAATGCCTAATACACTTACCAATGCGGCAAACCAACCAGATATTAGGGCGCTGCTGAAAGGAATTAAGCCGCAAGAGTACCAGGCTATTCTACCAGTGCCTTACTTCCACGTGGGTACCGAAGACCTGGAGGTGACGATTGACGACGATTCAATCCACTCCAACCACGCCTACCAGTTGTCATTGCGTACGGGCCTGCCGTTGATTGCCAGCAAGATGTCGCGCACGCCGCCGGGGCAAGCCCGGGCCTTACTACACTTATTTACCGCGCGCGGACCTCGGCCCGACCTGCGCCGCCAGCTACGGCGCAAGCCCGTACTGGTTTTCTTCGATGAGGCGTACTACGATGGTACTCGCCGCGTGCCGGTCTCCAAGAACCGAGAATTGCCATGGCGGGTTGTGCAAGCTGGACCTAGCTTTATCAAGCAGCAGCGTCTTACGCACGTGGCGAAAGTAGGCACGCTGCATTTATACCGTTGGGACGTTCAGTAAGCAGGCAATAGAAATTATTTTTTTTGGAGTAGATCATAGCAGCCGGGTCACCTAGGGTGGGTGAATAGCAGCCGTCTAGGCTCCACACATTAGGAAGAACGTTTCTCGACAGAAACCCGGTACTTTGAGTGTTTTTCGCGCCCTGTTTTACGTATGCCCGTTTTTACGCCACCCGCCCGCACAAGTAGTCCGCTCTTACTGGTTTGGTTACTGTTCGCGTTAGAGGTTTTGTTTTTTACGTTTTGGCGTAAGTCGTTGGGGCCATATTGGAGTCCGGTGTTACTCTATGCCGTGGAGTGGCTGTTATGCTTACTGCTGGCGCACCGTCTCTTAGACCTTCAACTGAAATGGCAAAAGCCAATACCTAGGGTTGACTACCGCTTTATGGCGGGGCTAGGTTTAGTAGCTATTAGTCTGCTTATTACGGCGCCAGTTATCCGCAAAGCGCTGATTCAGCTGCCTATTGGTACGGCTTCGGATATTGTGCCAGCGGTGCAAGTGTACGTGCAGCGGTTTTTGCAGCATGAAGTGGTATACAAACCACTTACTGTGTTTGGCTACACATTCTTGCCCAACTACCCACCCATGCAATGGCTGCCATTTGTTGGCGCCGAGCTACTGGGCATTGATTATCGGTGGTGGGCCTATGGTGGCTTGTTGCTAGGCCTATTGGCCTACGAATGGGTGCTGGCGCGGCTAGAATTACCGTGGGCAGAATGGCTCTTGAAAGCGGTATTTCCCGTGCTGCTATTGCACTTCAATGTGCTGATAGATAAGTCCATGTATCGGCTCACCATTGAAGCGCTCATCGTGGGGTTCTACTGTCTTTTAGCGGCCGGTATTTTCTCTAATTCGGCGTGGGTGAAAGCGGCGGGGCTGGTGTTTTGTCTGCTTTCGCGCTTTTCACTGGCCTTATGGGTACCTCTCTACGGCTTGCTGTTACTCTACGAAAACCCGCGTCGTGGATGGCTAACGGCGGCCCTAACGGTCTTAGGTGTTGTCGTGCTTTTTGTGCCCTTCCTAACGCACGACCCCACCATCTTCTTTCGGGCCCAACTCGAAAACCTAGACGTGGCCAAATCGGCGTGGCAGCAGCTGGATGCGCTGGCGCCTGAGCTAGGTCCTATTCACTTGTTCAACGGGGTAGGGCTAGCTCCTTGGTTCTACGATTTGCCGGGCACATTGGAAGAACGAATTATTCGACTCCAAACAGTGCATTTTGCTGTGTGCACGGGCGTTGTGGTGTTGGCTGGTGGCTTGTTTTGGCGCTACCGCCGCCGCTTCGACCCGCGATTTGCTGCGTTGTTGAGTCTGAAAGTGTACCTAGCTACTTTCTATGCTTTTCTAATAGTACCCTACACCTACCTTGCCTCTGTGTCGCTGTTCGCTACGCTGTTTGTAATACTCTTGATTACAAAGAGACAATCCTCCTTTTTGGCGCCGATACCAGAAACTAGATAGCGCTGGCACGTGCCTTACGGCCTGCGCTCCTCGTGGGCAGAGTGGGCCGGCGGGATATTGGAATCGGACACAATATAAAGCGGGCGTTGGCGCACGTTGGCACTGAGGCGCGCAATGTATTCGCCAATGATGCCCACAGAGATGAGCTGCACGCCTCCCAGGAATAAGATGCTCACCATCAGCGAAGGCCAGCCGGGCTGATAATCGTGGGTGATAAAGCGAGAGTAGAGCGTATAAAGTCCCACCAGAAAGGCAATACCCGACACCACAAAGCCGCTCACGGTGGCTGCTTTAAGGGGCGCATCAGAGAAGGCCGTAATGCCATCCAGCGCTAGGCGGATCATCTTACGATAGGTGTAGCCCGTGGCACCGCCGGCCCGCCCAGCCCGATCGTACTCAACAAAGGTTTGGCGGTAGCCAATCCAGGAAATCTGCCCGCGAATAAACTTATTCTGCTCAGGCATGAGCCGCAGCCCCTCCACTACTTTACGCGAAATAATGCGAAAGTCGCCGGTATCAACTGGTATAGAAATGCGAGTGATGCTAGCTAGGATGCGGTAAAAAAGGCGCGCCGTTAGCTTCTTGGCCACGTTCTCACCCTGGCGGGAGCGGCGTTTGGCATACACTACTTCGTAGCCTTCGTGCATCTTCTGATAGAGGGCCGGAATCAGTTCGGGCGGGTCTTGCAGATCAGCGTCGATGATGACCACGGCTTGCCCTGCCGCCCGATCGAGGCCCGCCGTAACAGCAATCTGGTGGCCGAAGTTGCGGCTGAAATCAATGTAGCGCACGCGTGGGTCGCGGGCAGCTAGGTTCAGCAGCAGCGGCAGCGACTGGTCGCGCGAGCCGTCGTTGACGAAGATAAGCTCAAAGCCGCCAGCCAAGTTCATCGGCTCCAGCACGCTCAGCAACCGCTGGTACAGCTCCCCAATGTTGCTTTCCTCGTTGTAGATGGGAATAACGACTGACAGCTCCACGTAGACAAGATTAGGGCAGAGATAAACGAAGCTAGGCTGGTTTTTGAGCTAAAGCGAAAACGCTGACGCCAACTGGCAGATCAAACCGCTTTAGAAGCCAGTTTTCTGCTTTTACCCACTGAAAAATTAGATTGTTAGCCGGGCCGCCAAAGTCATGTAGGTCGCCCGTGGCGCCTGGCTTTTTTTCCGCTGGTACCGGACCGAACAGTAGCCGCCGCCCAAGCCGCAGTGCCGCCGTGGGGAAATACAGAGCCGCATTCCAGAAAGAACTGCGTTGTACGCGTAAACCCGTGCGCACCAGCGCTTGAACTAAGCTATGGCGCGAATAACGACGAAAATGGTGATTGACTACGTCGTGCTCACTCCACAGGTAAGCATGGGCGGGCACAAACACGAGCAGGCGGCCGCCTGGTTTCAACACCCGCGTCCATTCGCGCAGCGCTTTTTCTTCCTCTTCAATGTGCTCTAGCACATCGGAGGCGATGATTAGGTCGAAGCGCGCGTCGGCAAAGGCGAGGTTGGCGCCGTCCATCACCGATACGTTGGGTACGCCCCGAACCCGCGCTAGCTCGATGGCGGGCTCACTCACGTCGATGCCGGTGAGGTCTGAGTAGCCGGCGGCACGTAGGCGCTGCAAAAGAGGGCCACCCGAGCAGCCAATCTCCAGAATAGCCGCATCGAGGGGCAAGCGCAAGCCGCTCACTAAGTCGTACACGGCGTCACGACGACTAGCAAACCACCAATGCTGTTCTTCAAGTTGATGGTATCTAGCCTCGTACGTCAGGTCCATCGCAATCAATTGGATTTTAGCCTACAAAAGTACGCAATTGCGGCGGCTGCTTTTTGTGAGATGTATGGTAAGGCGTAAAAAGGCCGTCGGGCTGCGTTTGCCGGAGCTTCTCTGCCGCCAAAGTAACTAGTTACTAGAGCGGTAAAGAGACTCCTGCAAGCGCAGCCCGACGGCCTAGCTAGCGGTAAGCAAACCTAGCTTCTCGCCGGGGCTACTTCAGCGGCTGTTTTGCCACACCTTCCATCGTGATTTTGACGGGCTGAATGCGGCCATCGGCGTCGAAGTGTAACTCGTCGATGCAGGTAGCGCGGTGATTGGCGGAGGTTTCTCCCAGGGGGCGGCGGTGGTATACGATGTACCATTTATCTTGCCCGGGCACCTGAATAACCGAGTGGTGGCCGGCACCCGTGGCCACGGCTGGGTCTTGCTGCAAAATCTTATCCATGCGCTTGAACGGCCCCATAGGCGAGTCGGCTATGGCATAGGCCACGGAGTAATTGGGCCCGCCCCAGCCGCCTTCCGACCACATAAAGTAGTACTTGCCGTTGCGCCGGAACATGAACGGGCCTTCCACGTAGCCCTGCGGCGTAACCTCCTTGTAAGTAGTGCCATCGGCGAAGGGTAATAAGCCCGTGAAGTCGTCCTTGAGCCGCACGATGTTACAGTGCGACCAGCCCCCGTAAATCATGTAGTACTGCCCGTCTTTGTCGCGAAACACGAATTGGTCGATGGGTTGAGCGCCGTTGTGGATCTGCCCGATGAGCGGCTTGCCAATCAAATCTTTGAACGGGCCATCGGGTTTGGAAGCTACTGCCACGCCGATGCCGCCAATTTCACCTTCGTGCACGTCGTTGGCGCCAAAGAACAAGTAATACTTGCCACTTTTTTCCACAATGGAAGGCGCCCACATGGCCTTCTTCGCCCACTTCACATTTGCCGTATCAATGACGTGTGGGTGCTTAGTCCAGGTTACCAAATCGGGGGAAGAAAAGGCATCCATGAACACCTGCTCCTCATACTTGGCCGAGTACGTGGGGTAAATCCAGTATTTCTTGCCGAAAATAGTGCCCTCGGGGTCGGCGTACCAGCCGGGAAACACCGGGTTGCCCGATTTGGCGGCAGAGCCAGCCTTAGCGGCTGACTTCGCCGGGGTCATTGCTTTCTTCTTACTAGCCGAAGTTGAGGTTTGGGCGAAGGCTACTGGAGCTAGTAGCAAGCTAGCTAAGGTACTCAGGAGCAGGGTCTTTTTCGGGAAGGCAAACATCGGTTGGGCAGTTACAAATAGCGCGGACTTTGTAGTTCGCGCTGAATGAATGGAAGTTGAGCAAACCCGGACACCGGGAGTCCGGGCTACACGAAACCTAGGCTAGCAGTTGCGGCTTTTCTTGGTACACCTTCCACAGAAATTCCCCGAAGATGGTGTTGGCCCAGGCAAACCACGAGCGGGTAAACTTGGTGGGGTCGTCTTTGTGGAAGGATTCGTGCATGAAGCCGGTGTTGGCGTGAGTAGCCTTCAGCGTCTGGATGCATTGCTTAATTTCTGCGTCGTTGGTGCTGGTGAGGCCCTGCGTAACCAAGCCAATAGGCCAGATCATGTCCTGTCCCACATGCGGGCCACCAATGCCAGCGCCGGCCGTACCCTTGAAGTAGAACGGGTTGTCCTCGGAGAGGAGCATCTTGCGGGTGTTCTGGTAAATGGGGTCCGATACGGGCACAGCACCTAGGTAGGGGAGGGCTATCAGGCTAGGTACGTTGGCATCATCCATGAGCACTTGGCTGCCGAAGCCATCGACCTCGTAGGCGTAGACCTTGCCGTACTTCGGATGGTTGACGATAGCATGCTGCTTCAAAGCGGCTTCCACTTCATTGGCAAGCGTCGTCAACTCCTGCGCGGTTTTGGCGTCTTTGGCCACCGCCGTCATCATCTCGCTGGCTTGGCGCAAGCTTACCACTGCGAAGAAGTTGCTAGGTACCAAGAAGGAGTATAGCGTGGCGTCGTCGCTGGGACGGAAGGCTGAGCAGATCAGGCCGACGGGCTTGATGGGGTAGCCGTAGCCCTTCATGGGCTGGGTGTCGGTGGCGTTGGCCGTCTCGCGCTGGAACGAGTAGGGGCCGCGGTTATCCTTGCGCTGCTGCTCCCGGAAGGTTTGCAACACCGTCTTAACAGCTTGCTGCCACTGTGCGTCGAAGGGTTTGGTGTCGTTGGTGGTCTTCCAGTAATGGTAGCTGAGCCGAATAGGATAGCACAGCGAGTCAATTTCCCACTTCCGCTCGTGGATGCCGGGCTGCATTTTAGTTTTATCCGTTTTCCACTCGCCCACCTTGGTGTCGTCGCCATAAAAGGCATTGGCGTACGGGTCTTTGATGATGCAACGGGCCTGGCGGTTGATAACGCCGGCTATCAGCTGACGCAGCTCTGCATCTTTACTAATAAGCTGAAGGTAGGGCCACACCTGCGCCGAGCTGTCGCGCAGCCACATAGCGTCGATGTCGCCGGTGATGACGTAGGTATCCGGGCGGCCGTCGCGGGTGGTATAGGTAACGGTAGTGTCGAGGGTGCTGGGAAAGCAGTTGTTGAACAGCCAACCTAGCTCTTCATCCTTTACCTTTTTCTGAAACTCGGTAATGGCGGCTTCCACGGATTTGCTGCGGAAGCGACGCTTATCGGCTGCGGGGCGCACCACCGGGAACTTGGGCGCCGCGCCCGCGAAGGAATATTGCTTGAGGAATACGCTGGCGGTGAGAAGGGAAAATCCCTGAACGAAATTTCTGCGGTTCATGCGGTGGGAAGTAAAGAAAATAAGAGCGGTAGCGCGGAGCTTCCGCTTCGCAGGTTGTTGAACGAATAGGACCTAGGTTATCGTGCTAGCTTCATCCTGCAACAACGTGCGAAGCGGGAGCCTCGCGCTACAAACTACTTAGCTTTAGACATAGAGAAAGGAGCGGCGTCGGCTTTAGTACCGCGGCTCTTGTTCGGCGTGGCCGACATGTCGAAGTCGAGCGTGGCGCCTTTCAGCAGATCTTCGTGCACCAAGTAGTTCTTGTCGTACACCTGCCCGTTCATCGTCAGCTGGTTCACGTAGCGGTTCTCCGGCGAGTTCTTGCTAGCATTCAGTACGATGTCTTTGCCAGAGGGCAAGTGCAAGGTAGCTTTCGGGAAGAGCGGTGCGCCCAGTACGTACTGGTTCACACCGGGGCACACGGGGTAGAAACCTAGGGCCGAGAAGACGTACCAGGCCGAAGTTTGGCCGTTGTCTTCGTCGCCGCAGTAGCCGTCGTAGGTGGGCAGGTAGAGGCGGTTCATCACCTCACGCACCCAATACTGCGTTTTCCAGGGCTGACCGGCGTAGTTATACAGGTAGGTCATGTGCTGGATAGGCTGGTTGCCGTGGGCATAGTTACCCATGTTGGCAATCTGCATCTCCCTGATTTCGTGGATGGTGCCGCCGTAGTAAGAATCATCAAACACGGGCGGCAATGTGAATACGGTGTCCAGCGTGGCCACAAACTTCTGCTTGCCGCCCATCAAATCCATCAGCCCCTGAATGTCGTGAAACACCGACCAAGTATAGTGCAGGCTATTGCCCTCGGTAAACGCATCGCCCCACTTAAACGGGCTGAAAGGTGCCTGGAACTTGCCATCCTGGTTTTTGCCGCGCATCAACCCGCTTTCCTTATCGAACAGGTTGCGGTAGTTCTGGCTGCGCTTGGCGTACAGGTTAATTTCTTTCTTCGGCTTGTTTAGGGCCTTCGCCAGCTGGTAAATCGTGAAGTCGTCGTAGGCGTACTCCAGCGTACGGGCGGCGTTTTCCTTGATCTTGACGTCGTAGGGTACGTAACCTAGCTTGTTGTAATACCCTACGCCCTTGCGGCCCACCGCATCCAGCGGACCTTCGTTGTTAGCGCCATGCACCAGGGCTTCATACAGCACGTTCATGTCCTGGCCCCGGATGCCTTTCAGGTAGGCGTCGGCCACCACGGAGGCCGAGTTGTTGCCCACCATTACGTTGCGCAGGCCGGGGCTGCCCCACTCGGGCAGCCAGCCGCTTTCTTTATAGTCGTTGGCTAGGCCCTGCTGCATCTCCGCGTTCATCTCGGGATAAAGCAGGTTGAGGAAGGGGAACAGCGCCCGGAAAGTATCCCAGAAGCCCGTATCGGTGTACATGTAGCCCGGCAGCACTTGCCCGTTGAAGGGGCTGTAGTGCATGACTTTGCCGCTGGCGTCCAGCTCGTACAGCTTGCGCGGAAACAGCAAAGAGCGGTACAAGCACGAGTAGAAGGTGCGCAGCTGATCAGGAGTGCCGCCCTCAATGTCGATACGACCTAGGGCCTTGTTCCAAGCGGCCTTGCCTTGCTGCCGGATGGCATCAAAGTCATTGTTGCCGATTTCGCGCAGGTTCAGCTCGGCCTGTTCGGGGCTGATGAACGACGACGTAACCTTGGCATTCACCTGCTCACCCTTGCGCGTTTTGAAGCCCACAATGGCACCGGCTTGATTGGCCGTTGCTTCCATGACGCCGGAAGCTAGGTTTTTGTCCTGGTAAACGGCCGTGCTGGTGAAGTCGTGGTCAAACTCCACCACGAAGAAGTTCTTGAAGTTCTGAGGTACACCGCCGCTGTTGCGGGTCGTGTAGCCGATGATTTTGCGCTGCTGGGGCAGCACCTTCACAGACGAACCCTTGTCGAAGGCATCGATAACCACGTAAGCGCTATCCGTCTTGGGGAAGGTGAAGCGGAAACGAGCGGCACGCTCCGTAGGCGTAATTTCCGTTACCACATCGTGGTCGGCTAAGTATACGCGGTAGTAGTTGGGTTCGGATACCTCGGCTTTGTGCGAAAACCAGCTGGCACGCGCATCTTCATCGAACACGCGCTTGCCGGTGATGGGCATGATGGCAAACTGCCCGTAGTCGTTCATCCAGGGCGAAGGCTGGTGCGTTTGCTTGAAGCCCCGGATCTTGTCGGAGGCGTAGGTGTAGGCCCAGCCGCTGCCCATTTTGCCAGTTTGCGGCATCCAGAAATTCATGCCCCAAGGCAGCGCAATAGCCGGGTAGGTGTTGCCATTCGACAGGCTAGGCTTCGAATCGGTGCCAATCAAAGGGTTCACCCATTGCACAGGGTTGCGGTCGGACGTCGCCGTTTGCGCCAGAACCGGAGCGGCCTCCAGCAGACACAGCGCCGCAAAAGCAGAGAGAAGTTTAGACATTCGGGTAAGGAAGGTGAAAGCCGGCAGGAGCCGTTGCGAGTAAGCTGTATGGAGTTGTGTGACTAGTCAGTTGACTAGTGCGGGGGTAACTGTCGGTTGAATGAGTTGGGGCTTATCGGTAAGTGAGTTCCAACGCCGGATTTTTGCTGTAAGACTGCCACAGTTCGTCCAGCGTCAAGCCGGTTTTTTGCTTCCAGATTTCCGGCGAGTACGTGCCCGCGCGCATCACCTGATCGAGCTCATTAATAAATGATTTGCGCACGTTCTTTTCAATCCAGACAAAAAACCTAGCCGTGATGCGGTAGCTGTTGGTGTAGTTCTGACCTTCTTTATAATCCGGCAGCGCCCAGTTGGCTTTGATGTTGTTGACCCCGTACACGTAGCGCACGTAGTCGGCAA
>Ga0325401_1004328_pt1 | contig 13377 bp, 9 predicted proteins | sample PopdelMetagenome_FD_205666 | JGI IMG/M metagenome (GOLD analysis project Ga0325401, IMG submission 205666) | Populus deltoides microbial communities from Bellville, Georgia, United States - Xylem-PdKOR-R2 | ecosystem: Host-associated > Plants > Phyllosphere > Stem > Wood/Secondary xylem | place...
TAACTTTTAATTTTTATACTTAATTGTTAACCTAATATTTTCATACCATTAAACAACCATTACGCACTGTTATTCCATAATACAATATTATAATATATTTTCATTATATTTAATCATTCATGCAAATAGATTTAAATCTCCTTAATTTTATGCATTTTTTTTTAAAAAAAAACCTTAATTAATTCAAAATCTTTCTAAATAAAAAGGATTTATATTTCTTAGCTTGAAATTAAGAAAATATAATGGAACTTCAATCATTGAAGGTAAATCCGCTTCACTCATTTTCTCTGCACCTATTAAAGCAAAAATAACTCTTAAAATTTATTTTCTCTGGATTAACATTTTAAAACCACGGTGAATGAACTCTAGTTCTTATATGGATATAGGATTATATGGGCTTCTTTTTTATATAGTTCAGGATAAAATTATATGGAAATATGGTCCTTATAAGGTGTTACAATTAGTTTTGCTGTCATATTACAATAAAACTTATATTTCGATTTGATTGCAAAAAAACATCCATGTTTAAAAATCAAAACCCTACTTGGGCAAGATCTAAACGGATGTTGATGTAATGGATCATAAAAAGGAAAAACCCTGAAAAAATGATTACCAAACATCATGTATTCTGTTTGTGAAATTCAACCATTAATTTAAATAATAATACTCAATTTTTACTTGAATAAATTAATAGGTGGTTATATTTATATAAAAAAAAAATCATAGTTTTCTTTTATTAAAAAACCCAAATAATTATTGATCTCAAATCAATATTTTGAATTTCACAAATATACATCGTGAAGAAAGTTAGATATATAAATAACTGTATAAAATCAAGAAAATCAATAGAGCAATTTAAACTTTGAAAAATATTATAAAACAACCAAATCACACAAAAACCGCACATGAGTATACATGATTGACTGAGGACGAAGAGGGCAACTATAGCATCAGTTTGTGTTTGTTTCGAGTGAGACTGTTGGTTTAAACTTCGATACTCAGGGGAAAATGGTGGGTAAAGATACCATTATTTTTTCCATGAAAGCTAAGTGGGCTTAAAGCCCATTCCATTATCACCTAACAAATTCTCCAAAATACAGGCCCGCCCTGCTGGGTCCACACAAATTAATAAAGCCCGCGTGTGATTCCACCATCACCGATGGTGCACGTGTGAACGAAGAGCTGACCAGCGACCAGACATGTTATTCATGTGAGGGGACCCACTTTCTTAGTTCTAGTGCCGTATGCCTAACGAAAAGTCTTTGTACTGACAGTACTTTCAGATCCTGTGACCATAATACGTGTCCAGATAATATTGGTACACTTCAAACGAAACAAAGAAAAAACATTTTCTTAATATTTACAATGCAATATTTATTTGCCATGTTCACCGGCTTAGATGGACTCGGTCACAGAAGAATAAAAGGAAGGCAATAATTTAATCCCGCCGTCCTATATGTACGGCATATACGTACGTTTTAACCTCTGTAGACAGTCGCCGGTAATCCTTGATCGAAGATTAAAATACAGTCCCACGCGCTTTGCTTTTATCAACGACTTTCGGTAAGTTGGCAAAACCACCAGTGTGGTAGGTCAATGTCTTGTTGTGACGTTTTTAACAAAAGCTATTAAGTCTAGAGAAAAAAACAAAAACAACAGGCCTTCCATTTCTTCCTTGTAAGTCATGAGTTCACATCAAGCTCCTGTAAGCTTATTTCTGGGATTAAATCTTATTTGTGAATCCTTCCATCCAATCAGGAGTATGAATTTAATAATACTGAACAAAGGTTAAGAGGATAATCATTGTTTGATCCCATGATCATTATAGGATGAATTTGTTAGTGATAATAAATAGAATCGAGTGAAGTGAAAACAATAGTTTTTAAATATAGAATTTTTATTTGGGATATAACTCTATTGTTCTTAGTATTTTGTTTTATTAAAGTCTGACATTAATGGTATGTAATTATTATTTATTTGAATATCATGATCAAGACATAAATGCTTGGTTATTTTTATATATCTCTATTTTTAACTTTTTATTTTAATGTTTTTGTTAAAATTATTTAATATATATATTTAACAAATAAAATATATATTTCATAGTAAATTAATCTTTATTATTTCATATGTGTGTGTGTGTGTGTGTATATATGGAGTTGACATGAAACTTGATTAAAAAACTAGAATGAAAATTGACTTATTAAAATCTGACTATATGGTAAATTAAGATGTGGCATCATCAACTTGATTAAAATATAATTTAATTAAAAAAAGAAAAAATTATTTAAACTTCTTAAAACATAAAATAAAATTATATTTAATTAACTCATGTTAAATCATTTAACTTATTACCGGCTTGTATGACGGGTTTAATAAATTTGCTTACAATAAGCTCCCTCCCGAACCAAACAAGCACTTAAATGTGTTTTTGACAGAAAAAATAAAAAAAATAAAAATGAAACCTGCTATTATGGAATTTCAGGGCAGTGATTGACACGGTCTAGGCAACGCGTTTAATCAAACCTACCAACAAAAAGAAAAAACAATAGGTAAACCAGTTCGATAACGGTTGCCACACGGCGTTTTTATCATGTCTCCCTCCTAAAACGACAAGTACAACACATGCTTTGCTTTCTCTCCATTTTCACATTTCCTGCTCCTCTCTCTCTCTTTCTGCTGAAACCCTAAAAAGAAGCTTCAGATTATTTAGTTTGAAATGAAAATTTGTAAAAATATGTATGTATTTATAGTTGTTTTAGCTTCAAGCTTTTGTTTTGGATCAGCTAGTGATATAGTGCACCAGGACGACGTCGCTCCAAAGCGGCCTGGCTGTGAAAATAATTTCGTTCTGGTAAAGCTTTGAGGAAAAATTCCTTACTTCACTTTAATTTTTATCTGCAAATCCTCTCTGTTGATTCTGTTTGGATGGTGAGAAAATTGGAGGAGAGGAAAATGAAGCAAATTGTTAACTTTTAGGCAGCTGATTTTTGCGATGAAGTTCAATTTTGATGCGAAGTGGTGGTAACTGCATTAGTTTCGTTTGGATTGACTGAAGTGTTTATAATTTTTATTTTTTATTGTTATGATGACTTATGTTTGGTTGCTTAGCAAAGGAGGGAAAGTTGTACGCAGTTGATCGTTCAATTGATTTTTCAAAAAATGAATAGTAGTTGTAGACTTTGAGAGGATATTCACTTTGTATGATTCCCATTTTTTTCTGTTTGAATATTACGAAATAATTGTTCCAAAAATAATTTGAAAATAAAAAATTAATTTTACATTTATCAGAGTTTTGTTCTGCTCGTTTGAGGATGGCTTATGCTCCTAACCGCTTCTTTATAATCTTTTCTTTTAATTGATGGAATCGTTTGTTATCTAAAAAGAATTAATGTCCATTTAGTTTTTCTTTTACTCATTCAATAGTGAATGAGAAATTAAAAATGATTACTTGCATTTGTAAATGTCGTTTGATTTTACCTGTTATTGAATTTTATTTTATAGGTCAAAGTACCAACTTATATTAATGGCGTGGAAGACATTGAGTATGTTGGTGTTGGTGCTCGTTTTGGCCTCACTTTGGAATCTAAGGAAAAACATGCGAATTTATCTATACTTGCTCTGGCTGACCCTCCTGATTGTTGCAGCAAACCCAGAAATAAGGTTTTTTTTTAACTTCTAATCTATTTGTAGAGTTTATCTTGCTCAAATTTTAATTAATTGTTCAAAATAGTGTTCATTTATTCATTTTCTTATAATTTGGACTTTCTCGCTGCCGGGTAGCTTTCAGGGGAGGTGATCTTGGCTCACCGAGGTAACTGTAGCTTCACAGCGAAGGCAAATGTTGCTGAAGATGCTGGTGCTTCAGCTATTCTTATCATAAACAACCGGACAGGTATTTGCTTGTGACATTTTGTCCGTCCTGTGTGTATCAATGCAAAACCCTCTCGATTGACTTGCGTGCCCACATGCTGCCATGCATTAGATCTCTTGGAGCTCAACACTATAATAACTAATCTGTCTAGCTCTTCATGTTCTGTTTATGTTGATGTATACAAGTGTCACTGATCTCTCTCTCTCAACAGGCATCTATATTCTCATAATTGCTGTTATTCGTGTTATTTGTTCATTTGTGCTACTTCCAAAATGCATTTATTTTCTGCTGCTTTGACCCTGTAGAACTAAAACTCTCAGGAGAAACTCCACTTGTATTCTTATTCACTCAGAAATGTCTCTACAACAAAATCCTTTTTTTATTCAAAAACGTAAAACAAATATTTTTAGAACATGCGAGTGCCACCTAAGTAAATTGCTGTACTTAAAATAGTTATGGCTTCTTTACGAACAAAAGTCAATACTGGTCATGTTTGCATTTTTGGTTTCATGATTTACTCTTGGAACTTTCTTCTGTAGAACTCTTCAAGATGGTTTGTGAAGTCAATGAAACTGATGTAAAGATTGGCATTGCTGCTGTCATGCTCCCACAAGATGCTGGTGCAAGCTTGGAAAAATATTTGACGAGCCGCTCCACAGGTTTGCATTTCTCAATATTCATTCATTCCATTATATCAGTAGCACAGTTGGATATGCCTTCTCATTTCTTCAGATGCAATTGTACATGAATCAGTTGCATCGTTATTAAACCTTAATATGCAAACTTGGCTTTTGTTTGAATGGGGCATTCATTTGTTTGCACTTCCATATGTTCCCTTCCTCAGTTAAAGTGCAGTTATACTCTCCACGACGTCCAGTGGTAGATGTTGCAGAAGTGTTCTTATGGCTCATGGCTGTTGGCACCATTTTATGTGCTTCTTACTGGTCCGCGTGGAGTGCTAGAGAAGCTGCTATAGAGCAGGATAAGCTATTAAAGGTCATTTTGGGCATCTAGACAGATAAATTTTTGCAATTCCTGTCAAGCATAATCCTTGGTGGTTTAGATCCCTGGTTTTTTCAAGTGATAAGCAATGACATTGTGCTTGCAGGATGGTTCGGATGAATTTATAGATATGGATGGTGTTCGCTCTAGTGGTATTGTTAACATCAACACAGCATCTGCAATTCTATTTGTCGTGATCGCTTCATGTTTCTTGATTATGCTTTACAAGCTTATGTCGTACTGGTTTATTGAGGTTCTGGTGGTTCTGTTCTGCATTGGGGGAGTGGAGGTGGGTCAGCTACATTTTGATTCTTAATTCTTTTTTATCGATGTACCTGCCATCTTTATTTATTTTTTTAGACACAGGCATGCATATGTAAACTTGTATGCAAGGATTCTCGATTTTACTTGGTGTTATCCCCTATTTCTAACTTGCTTAAAAGTTTCAGGTTTTTCTAGAAGTTCCAATCACCCTTTTCTAGATCTACGCTACTCTCCTTTTTAAATCTGCATTTTATTCTGAGATCTTATTGAGGTCTAATCAAATTTTGTCATCACACTAGCTTGCTATCATGATTATTTTTTTACTGGTTTCACATTTCAGTTTATGATTGTCACTGAAAGATAGGTCTAAACTGGTTGCAAAGGTCACTTTTCATTCTTTATTTTGTTTTTTCATTGTTCAAGCCTGTAATGTACTATATTCTACACTATACATTTTTAAAGGCATTAGTTCTTTGGAACTTGCGTTGTCGGAACACTTTTTAATCCATGTTTAGGACTAGAGGTGATGTATAGTGTTGTTAGAGAAGCAAATTTGATCAAAGGTCTCTAGGATTTCTGATTTGTGAGGCATCAAATTGTAGGAATTAATTAGTTGAAAATGTCCAATTGTGTTAATGAAAGCAATCTATATGGTTCAGTTATTTCAAACTGATGGAAAGCAATTCAATTTTTATCAAAGGGGAACCTTGCCTGATATGCCATGAAAAATTATTTTCCATGATGTTTGTCTTATTTCTTTCTCAATCATCAAATAGACAATTTATTGGTGAAACGTGGGGCAAGTCTAAGTGCCTAAGTTTCCATAAATCTTTCAAGCTTTGCTTGAATTTGTTGATTCAGATTGCATCATTCTGAAGTTTTTTTTACTGTGAACGTTGAACCTTGAAATCTCTTCATGCTTATAGGGCTTGCAAACTTGCTTGGTTGCTATATTATCATGGTATGTGTATTCTTTTCCCTTTCTGCATTTTAATTCTCAACATAATTGTTTTGTGTTGGAATTTTTATCCGTGTGATAAGAATAAAAGGACAAGAAGCATGACTTCTTCAAACATTTATTTATTTTCCTCTACTACCTGATTATGTTGGCACTCTATTGGGATTTTGTCTTGTTAGCTGAGCACCTGCACCCTAGCATTCTTATCATTCATTACTATGGGTTTGTCTCTTAATTATTTATTACTGGAACTGTATATGAAAAGAAAAATTAAAAGAACTCAGCCAGTCTTGATCTTTCCAGATCTTGGACTATTTTCTTAAGAGCTCATTTTACTGTCCCCTAATAGTTATGCATGTTGGTTCTAGAAAAATGATTATCTGTGTGACAGCCTAACTTGCCACGGTGTTTACTGTTTCTTGATAAAATTAGTCTGAGGACCATCTATAATCATGGATTTATTTTTAAAAAAAATGTGGCAATTGCTTTATGCAACACTAAATGTGGCCAAACAAATGACTTTGGGATTTTTTTTTTTCCAGTACCTACAGTATAAGAATTATGTTATCCTCTTTCAGCAACATTACTTGTATTTTTTTGTTAGTTACACTTCCCTTCTTGTCTTTTACTACATTTGTTAAATTCCTTTGTTTTTTCAAAGTTCCCGTGGAACATATAACTGACAGCTAACAATTATAGTTTCAGATGTTTTCAACCTGCTGGAGAATCATTTATTAAAGTTCCCTTCTTTGGAGCTGTCTCATATCTGACTTTGGCAGTCTCTCCTTTCTGCATAGCATTTGCTGTTGTTTGGGCAGTTTTCCGCCGTGTCTCCTTTGCTTGGATTGGTCAAGATATCCTTGTAAGACAATTTTTTTTCACTCCCATTCATATTGCTGCAGTTCTCTTCATGCATACATAGTTTGTGAAGTTCCATGCCATAGAACACAACCACTAGGCTGCCTATGGTTTTAAATTGCTATCCTATATGGAAAGCATAATGTTTGTTTCCTCTTCCTTAAATAGATACCACCATCATCAAGCCAATAATCTCCCCACTAATAGCGAGCACAAATAAGTAGAAAAGGTGAATGGGAATATCTTTAATGTCATGTCTAAATTGTACAAACTTGATTACTTTACTAGCAATAATATGGTTTAATGGTAACATTCGGAAGCATGTATAGAATTTGTAACTGAATATCAGATTTTACTAGTGAAGCACTAACATGAGTTAGTTAAAGATGTAACGCTTCCATTATTATGGAAGTATTTGCAATAGAATTAGTTTATTTGTCTTTGTACCTTCAAATGTCTAAATTTCTAATTTGTTTTATCTTTTCCTTTTCACCTTCTCCATATCACTGCAAATTGATTGGAAGAGGCCAACTGATATTTCTCCTTTTTTCTTGTATCAATCAGGGTATTGCTCTGATCATTACTGTTCTTCAGATTGTTCGTGTGCCCAATCTCAAGGTGATCAAAAAGTCATTCTATTAGTTTGTTTTCCCACTGCACAGTTCTAGTGCTACCTTATTTGTTTTCATTGATAGCCTTTTAATGTCATCTAGGTTTGGGTCTGTTCCTGTCATATTGTTATTTGTTGTTCTCATCTCCAGAAACATGCTTTTAATCCTTGTTACATCTAACTCCAGCTTAAAACTATAAATTGCACGAGGTCATATTCCATAGGAATGGAATATAACATCTTGGCCAAGTTAAAATTCATGATACAAAGAATTTGATGGCATATAAATCAATAACTAATACAAGTACATTATGCTAGAAGATCTTGATGTACTTGATAAATAGTGGTGAACAAATGCATTTTAACTACTATGATTACATTATTCAATATGCTGATTTTGATGCAGTTTCTTTTCTTTTGGTTTAAAAAATAATAATAATGGTCAGGTTGGAACAGTTCTTCTAAGTTGTGCCTTTTTGTATGACATCTTCTGGGTTTTTGTTTCCAAATGGTGGTTCAAGGAGAGTGTGATGATAGTGGTAAGTTGTGGTGAGGCCTGCTGAATGATCCTGGTAATGAATGTATATATTGATAGAAAATGCAAATCTTCACGTCTTTCCTCTTCTCACAGGTAGCTCGTGGTGATAAGAGTGGAGAGGATGGTATACCAATGCTACTGAAAATCCCACGGATGTTTGATCCTTGGGGCGGGTATAGCATAATTGGGTTTGGTGACATCATCTTACCAGGATTGCTTGTAGCTTTTTCATTGAGGTTTGAATCTTAATCCATATAACTAACTCAGCTGATGACAATGTCCCTTAATTCTCTTGAAAATGCAAGTATTCCATTTCTCCAGAAGTGACTATCATTGTTGTCAGCTTCCTTCTTGTCCTGCCTTTCTGGTTACCTATAGCAGGCCTGAAATTGATAAGATTTCAGAATGGTATAGCCATGATTATGTAGAAACACTCATTCTTTAATTGGAAATTGCCCCTTTCTCTCTCTCTTTTTCCCTCTTAAGTTGTAAGGCCATGAAATTATTGTCAAACAAACCATATTTTGACCAGATGAAAGTGGAATGGGCTATGATGCCAGGCCCATGAACTATATAAGGCCTATTCTCGTCATAATACTTATGGATGTATTTACTTTGATATGTTTTGACAGACTGGGATTTGATATGATGTTTTAACTGCTTGTAAGTTGAGTAGTGCTGGTCATTTTGCAGATATGATTGGCTTGCAAAGAAGAATCTTCGAGCCGGATACTTCTTGTGGGCAATGACTGCTTATGGTTTAGGTATGCCAAAAGCTAAAGTGGATGGACTGTGGTTCATAAGATAGCATTTAACATTTTAGTTAATTATGTGTTATTCAAGCATGGAAAGCTGGTAGTTAAAAGCAACTGATAGAAATTATCAATGGGATGCATATATGAGCCATATACAAGTATATTTGACCACCTGTGCAAAAGGATTTTAGGAAATTATAGCATGCATTGAACTCTACTTGTGAGGAGGAGATAAAGAAAGACAACATAAAATTTCCATAGCTGATACACACTCATCCATGTGTTGCACACATTAAACTTGGATCATCACCGCTGCTTAATAAGAGCTGCATCATGCGATGATGAAACATGTAGAGGCAGTTGCAAACGGTTTTCATGTTTCAAGAAGTGTGATATAGTTTGGCAACCTTAAATAAAAAAGACAAGATGTTCATATATTTCTGCACTATATGCTACCAGAGATTAAGGCTACAGCAAGAGATCAAGGTCAATATCCAGTTAAGAATTTGTTGGTGTAAATTCTCCTAGGATGGATCATATAGTTTGAAACTAAGCATGGTTTATAGGAAACAAGTTTCTCTGAAGCAGTATATAAAAAATGAATGTTGCTTTGTGACTGTGACTTTGTGGGTGTTTTATGTTTTTGTAATTAATGACCGCCATCATCACTATCCACATTTTGTTAATGTGCAGGTCTCCTAATAACATACTTGGCTTTGAACATGATGGACGGGCATGGCCAGCCAGCTTTGCTTTACATTGTTCCATTCACCCTTGGTAAGTACAAAGCAGCAGCAACACAACCATTGGGTGAAGCCCATGGGTAATTCCCCTTTAGTGGAGAGGTTTATAGTTTAAAATAAGTTTCTACAGCACCCCGCTCCAAGTGGAGGTCCAGAAATTACCCATATTCCTCTTGGCAAACAATAGTGGCAATTGCTTGCAAGCTTTCACTTGGGCCACGTAAGCATTTCCTTTGCATGCAAAAGTGCACCACCCTGGTTTGAAAATGTATTTAGGCCAGCTGAAGTTGAAGGACCCTAGGCAATTGCCAGCTGAAACTGGACGACCCTGAGCAGCCCCAATACCATCTCCATGGTACAGGGTGCTTGAGACCATCAAAGCATTTGCTCAAAGCTCACCCCTTCCTTGACTAAATCAAGCATTGACATTTATCAATCAAGAATGAGTATTTGAAGCTCAAGGGATAACATGGAGCAAAATGCTTAAATGGTCTAGATCACCAAAAAAAATAACAAATCAAGCAGTGGCCTGTTTCGTATATGAGAATTACAGAAATGGCCTCCTTAAGTGGTCATTCTTGTTTGTCTGCATAATTCGCATGAGATTAATTCTTTAATCATGGATGCAGGTACGTTTCTGACGCTGGGAAGGCAACGAGGTGATCTCAAAACATTATGGACAATGGGAGAACCTGAAAGGCACTGCCCGCACATCCAATTTCAACCCCCTGGCTCTCAATAATAAAATACAAGCATGTCTAGCTGTTCTGGTTTTAGTTTAGCATACACGAGGAGCTCGTAAATGTTACCTGTATAAGTTTTAGGAGAGCTTGTAATGTTTTTAGCCATTAACCGCCTGGGAACCGAAGCGAGTAAAATTAGCTTGACTAATTGCTAAGGATCTTTATCTCCGCTCGGATTAGCAGCTGATCTCGTGCCAATATTGCATAATCGAACTACTTTAGTTCCCAACGCTCTTAAACTTCTCCTTAGTCCAACATATGTCTCCGCTCTGGGAGTCGCTTATTCGAGCATGGACTCTATCCCCCCTGAGTAGCACAACTTGGTGAGGCTTAAACTCACCCCCGGCGTAGGAGCATGCAAGTCTTGCGATTTGAACGGCATGCAGAATCATTCCTTTTTATTTCAGCATGATTTCCACAAGGACACTCGATTCAGCATTTACCGGTTCATGTGAGTGTTCCAGAATTAAAAAGTTCAAAGATGAAAGTCATGACCAGAAATTGTTATCATCTATATCTTCCATTCCCCTCCCCCCCACCCCCACAAATCCCACGTTGTGGTTGCTATTCTACAACTATACAACAAAAACTTTTTGAAGGCTCCAGAGCGCACATCAACCTGTGCTCTATGGTCTATCATCTATGCACACCGCAAAAAAGCCTAAAGCAATTACAACCATAAAAAATGCCATTCTGAGCAGAGGAATTTCTGCCAAATCATTGAACAGGTATAAATATCTCTTCAAGTTCAGGAGTGTGTGTGTGAGAGAGAGAGAGAGAAGACGATTCTCAGCTGGGAAAGATGATCAATATTCCTTGACAAATAACATCACAGGCAGTTTCTTTCCATTAACAGACAGCACAACCACCCCACACCAGATAATAACAATTGAGCAGAGCTGGCTCACGGAACAGCTTTTGCATTTTTATTCCTTCTCTTAAAGTACAAATGTTGCCCCTACAATCAAATTGCCTCCTAAAAAGCACAGGCAATTCTTTCTACTTTTCCTTTTATGAGAAAAAGAATCAAAAAATAAATAGAAAAAAACTTACATGTGAATTCACATCAATGACAATGCAATCCTCTTTTTGTTGCCGTCAATGCTACCTGCATTAGGATCTGGACAAAATTGTTCTAGCCATCGGCCGACTGAGAGAGAATCCATACTGGAATATTCATTTCTGCCCAGGATCTGGTCCTCCCCGTCCAAACAAATCATTTAATTAGTCACCGAGGAACATGATGATCATGGTGGCTATAATGGATTAAGGCTCAAGTAATGCTGCTGGCATTGTTCAATAAACATTTTAACAGATAATGCTTTATCCTATCTATCCATTCACAAACTATGGGAGCTCATTATTCAACTGAAACCTTAGGTTCCAGACATCTGCTCAAACATAATGGTTTTTCTGATTTCACATGACAAACTCATGGTGCCCACTAAAAAGTACAAAGTCAAGTGAATTAAGATTTCAAGAATCACATTGCTGCAAGACTTGAACAAATGTCACTGGATAAAACAACCTAGTCAAGACAAGAATTTCCAATTTTCCAATCATGCAGACTAAAATGACAAGATTCTTAAGGAATATAGCAAACACAAAATGGTCCAAACCATGCATGTAATGGGTGGGAGTGGAAATTCACATGGAATACAGTTTGGGTAATACCATTGATTAACAATTTGAATCTCCAATCCCGCAAATCAAATTACAGGAAGAGGAAGAAACCAAATGCTAGCATTAAAGTAGGCAACTACCAACACACAAAGAATAGGACATTCCAGAGAACAAAATCACCACATGCAAGAGAAACTTTAAGTCACAAGGGAAAAGAGGGCATACTTGCATGTCCTTTCAAGGCACCATTGCCATTAACAGATAAATGTGTCAGTCTCCTCTCTTGACCCAAAGATAGAAGCTCCTGCATCCTTTCAGGCCAATCTGAATTTAGTATTCGAGCAAAATCTTCAACCTCCCTGGGGAAAAAAGATATTATGGAATACCAAACCTGAAAGTACTAATATTCATGTCGAATGCAACAAAATTAGGTCAAGACCATGGTATGGAGGAGAGTGCAAAGAGGGTGTAATATTCTTTCCAATCCACAGTATTATCAACAGGAAATGACCATATGTGAAAGCTCAGCCAGTAACATCATGTGGAATATTCAAAAGACTTAAAGGCTGCAATATGTAATCCAGAAGCTTCAAAATATAATACATACAAATAATTTGAATGCCCAAATAATTGCCATGGTAAGTTCTCATTGAACAAATATGAATCACACCATCTTACATTTAAACAATGCTATTGAAGGCACGAAAAAATACTGCTGGAAATGGTCAGTACGCAGACCACACAAACAAGTAGGTAATCTTTTAACTTCACATCACAATTGGTCAAGTGTAGAAAATGTGGAAAAAAGGAAAAACTAGCAAACATTATTTACCAAAATAGGAAAAGGGTACCCTGTTTTAAGATTAAATATATATATATATACACACAGACACACACGTGTGTGTGTGAGCATACAGTTTATAAAATACATTAATAATCCATGTCCATGCTCACCTATCAATTTCTTCTTTTAAAGCTGGATCTATCTCATCATCAATATCAACATCATCAAACTCCACTGTAGGTGCAAAAATTTCACCTGCCGCATCTTGTAACTTTAATTTCTCACTAAGACTGGACTGTAATTCGTGATCCACCTCGGCATTATGGCATAGAGAACTAGCAGCGTTCGACTCCTGAGAAATTGTGACAAAAAAGAAGCTTGACTATTGCTGAACCCCCTTACTTTAAAAGATAAGGGATGGGAACAAGGTGGCCCAACCTTTTTAGGCGTTTCAATGGCTTCATTTGAAGGGGCACACTTCTGCAAATCCTTTCTTTTTCTGTTCTTCTTTTTATTCTTGGAAGTTTTAATCCCTTTAGAATCTGAGAAGAAAATTTCTTGCCCCCAGTTAGGCCTTCAAGAGCATATGAAATAGATATATATATATATATATATATATATATAT
>Ga0325401_1004329_pt1 | contig 13377 bp, 17 predicted proteins | sample PopdelMetagenome_FD_205666 | JGI IMG/M metagenome (GOLD analysis project Ga0325401, IMG submission 205666) | Populus deltoides microbial communities from Bellville, Georgia, United States - Xylem-PdKOR-R2 | ecosystem: Host-associated > Plants > Phyllosphere > Stem > Wood/Secondary xylem | place...
TATGGAATTAATTCTGAAATCTTCTTGCCTTGTAATGCTTGGTTTCCTTATTTTTCATGGACAATTAATGAAGAAAATCTTCTTCTTTTATACCTGCCAATTTAGTTTCTTTCGTAGAAACCAAAATGTCATTACATACCACCAGCCATTCTTTTCTTAGTGTAGCTACGATGAATAAGGAATCCTTGTAAAAAAAAGATTCTGAAACATTAATCATTGCTACACTTGGAAATTATATTGCAGCCTATTAAAGATCCTTGTAGAATTAGGAGATTCCTAAAACAAGTTGCCACATCCTTACTAAATAGCAAGTCCACAAGTCAAAAGAAAGTAAATAACAAAATTCATATAACTTGTTCTGACCTATATTGCAAGCCCTTCTTGAACTTCGATTCACCTAAAAGTTTATCCCAACATAGATAAATACTCTTGGAATCTTTTGGTAAGATTTGGAGGTATACTCAAAAGTGTGAAACTGGATGGTAGGAAATTTTATGCAAAAGTCTGAATTTGACCTTGCTTGGATCGTATCACATACTAGGTGTATTTGTAAATCCAAACGGCATTACTAATCATTCATACAAACCATGCTTCATCTTAAATGTTGTTTTCCACTCATCACCTTCTTTCATCTTAATCTGATGGTACCCACTTTTCAAGTCAATTTTAGAGAAAATACAAGATCTATATTACTCATCTAACATGTCATCAAGCCTATGAATGAGATATCTATACTTTTACCGTTATGTTGTTGATGGCTCTGTAATGTTGTACATCCTCCATGATGCGTAATCATGCCAACGACCCAACACCATGCGTAATCATGCCAACGACTCATTGGAGGTGCCAATTGGGCCAATCACAAGAGCTAGGGTAAAGAAGCTTAAAGAAGCATTGAATGGGCTTGTTCATAACATATGGAGCAAAATGGACCTAGAGGGGCTTGGGACATTTAAGGAGCATGAAGGACAACACTAAGGGGTTGATGTCCGGCCCAATACCAGCCTTGTTAGGCTTGTTATTTTTCCTAATGCTACAAGGATAAAACATCAGTAATTTATTCTCCTAATTAAGTAAGGAAGTTGGCCATATCTTATTCCTAAAGAGGGGGGGACTATTTAAGGTTTTTCCAAACTTAGGAAGAAAAGTAATTAAATCAGCAACAAAGGAGGAAATTTATTTTCTTATTTGTCCAAGTTAAACAAGGAAATCCAAGCTAATCAAGGACATCAAGGGGGGAGGGGGGGCAGCAACACAAATTTTTCAAATCAGATTTTTCCTAGTTTATTTAAGACTTCTTAAGGGTGACAAATGTGATTCTAGCATATTTAGCATGATAATTTTTGGATTTTTATTATTTTCTTCTTAGTTTTTGGGTTATTATTACTTATTTGGGTCAATTATAGGTGGGCTTCATATAAGTCCACCTAAGGGGGGGTCCATTAGGGTTTCTTTAAGTCTAGAATCAGTATAAATAAAGGCATAACCAAACATGTAAGGTTACACAATTTTCAGATCAATAAACTTCTTTGCTACACTTATTGTGTGTTGGTGGGATAATCTCCCTTCCTTGGTTCTCTAAAAAACTGAAAACGACTTATCGAAGAACAACTGTCTTCGTGGCGTCATCCTTATACTTCTCATTTGTGAATCAATATTCGTTGGGTGGGGGTCTCCGTTTCCAATAGTGCTGGTGCCTAGGTACAAGTTATCTTTGTGTCATACTCCTATCAAACCTGATTTACTTGGCTTTTCGGGAATTGATGTCTTTGCGTATGGGTTGCGTGACCACGTGATCACGAGGTTCGCATCAACCTTGCTCATACTCTCACAAAGGTATGAGCCCTTCATCTCTTCGGGATTGCTTCTATAGGCTGGCCGGTTAGAAATTGAAGCTCTATGTATGAAATCAATTTGATGTTCCATCCCCCTCAATAGTGGTAATTCGTTAGGAATATCATCGAGGAACCCTTCTTGACTAGGTACAATATCCTGTAACCAAGAAATAACAACACTAGGTACAATATGATCAAGATCTGACCTCACCCTCTCTAACATAAGAATTAGGTTGTTTCTTTAGTTTTTCTACATAATTATCATCACCCTTCTTGACTTTCTTCACTCCTCATGTCTTAACTCAACGCTTCGCTAGATTTGAGTGTTTTTGAGTAGTGGTCGAATGGTCTGATTTATTTAGAGTGTTGGCTGAATATTTGTTTGTGATTGGATGGGTGGCTAAATTGGTTATAGTGGTGTTTTGGGTTCTAGCTGAATCTGATGATCTTCTCTCCTCTTATTCGTCACCTTGATTTTTTCTCTCCATATGCTCACTTTTTAGCTTTATTTCATCATCACACCTTTTTGGGTGTAAGAGGTACAAGAGTAATGGTTTTACCATCTTTTACAATGGTATACCTATTTTTAACCCCATCATGAATTGTCTTCCTCTCACATTGTCATGGTCTCCCAAACAAGATGTGACTTGCTTGCATAGGTACTGCATTGCATAGAACTTCATCAACATCCCAATAAAAAATAGAACTACAACATGTTTAGTCACTTTCACTTCACCACAATCATTTAGCCATTACAATCTATATGGTTTAACATGCTTAACAATACAAAAATTCAGTTTACTAACAAGAGTGGTACTACAAACATTAACACTCCTTGCACTATTTATAATTAAACTCCACACCTTGCTTTGTACATAGCATTGTATAGAACTTGAAGTGTTCGCCTTATAACCAAGGACTCATCAACTAGTAATGCTAACTCATCCCCATCACTATCCTCCAATGGTGGCATGCTTTCATAATTAGATTTGATATCACCATTATCTCTAATTATCATGATTTTTTTGTTTGGACACTCCGAAGCATAATGTTCATGTCCTTGACACTTGAAACATTTAACATTACGAGTACGTTTAGGTTGAGTTTCAGAATTACCTTTGGCACCAGTAGGGACATCAACTTTAGCCTTTAGCGATTTGGCTTTGGAAGGAAAAAAAGACCTCGGCCGGACAATACCCTCTCTCCTGAGATTCAGCTTTTAAGATGATGAAGAACTCGAATTAAACGTTGGCCAAACATTTCCCTTCCTAAGTTATCTCTCCACCTTTGTAGCCATGTAAATCATATCCTCTAACTCCACATAGTGTTGTAGCTCAACAACATTGGCAATATCCCAATTCAACCCATCGAGAAATCTAGCCATGGTGACTTCTCTATCCTCAACAACGCTAGCTCGAATCATTGCTATCTAATCCCACCAAATATTCGTAATATTCATCTACTGACTTATAACCTTGATTTAGACCTTGTAGCTTCAGATATAAGTCTCTGTAATAGTGGTTTGGCACAAATCATCTCCTAATTAAGAGTTTTATCTCCCCCCAAGTCTGAACATGTCACTCCCCATTCCTCCTCTTACTTATTACAATTTGATCCCACCAAATCAATGCATACTTTATAAACTCAATGAGCACCAATTTCACCTTCTTTTGTTCAGAATAGCTAAGGCAATAAAAAATCCAATCAAACTTTTTCTCCCACTCCAAATAAGCCTCGGGATCGTTTTTACCTTAAAAGTTATGAATTTTCAATTTATTGGAGTTTAGGTCCCCATCCACATCTTCATAATTCTCCATGCCATGAAAATTCACATTCCTCCTAGCCCTATTCAGTCCAGACCTGATTCCTTGGCCAGAAGATGCAAAATCATATAGTACTCATCACCTGCATCTTCGTTGTCGTCAACAAACTCTTCAAAATTAGGTCTGACATTCCGTACCCTAAGGATCATATTTCCTCGGCGATCAGCCCACATTCTGTTGCTTTATCAAATTCACCTCATCTTTCAGATCCTAGACGCTCGAGTTATTGTCCTATGGCTTGCAATTGAAAAATGACGTCAACAGGTAAAACTCAGGAACAAACCCGCTCACCCTAAACAAAACAGAAACAACATAAATAACTGGGTAAATCCTAGGAACAACTAGGTGAAAATGTTCTCAAAACCTAAAGAGCCAAAAATCAAATCAAATAGGGTTGAAAATATCATCAGAAAATCCCCAAGCCATATGAAGTCTTCTATTAGTAGTTGAAGAAGCCATATTACAAAAAGAATTAACTTTTGAAACAATACAACTCACAATATCTCTAAAAATCATCGAACTAGTACGAAGAGCATCACTATGGAAGCGAGCATTCCTTTCCCTCCAGATATAATAAATGACAGCAGCTAATATCAATCTCATAAGCATAGAATTAAGAGAGTAATCTTCATTCAAATCAGAAAGCCAAGAGATGGTGTTAACCCAAGAACAGCGGCTAAATGAAATGAGACATTTGGAGCATAAATCAAACCAAATACGATGAGAGAATGGACAATCAAAGAAAAGGTGATCAACATATTCCCTACCACCTCCACATAAATGGCATTGGATTGTCTGAATAACACCATAACACCTTAGCTTATTCTGAGTAGAAAGAGCATCATGAATAGCAATCCACAAGATACATGAAAATCGTGGAATAGTATATTTATGCCAAACAAGTTTAACCACTCAACTTTGTCCCAAACAGGACGAATAGAGAACATATCCCTTGGAGTGTTCTTCCAACATACAAGGTCACTCCTTCCATCAACCGGGAGAAAGGAAGTGGGAATACATCAAATAAGCTTAATCAATTTGGGGGATCTAGGAGGTGGCCAAATCCATTCCTTACCAGCAATAATAGAACTCAGACGCGCATCCCTTCCTAAGCTAGAATTAGTAACAATCTTATTCTCAAAGAACTCTATCAAGGGGCCCAACAGATGCCAATAATCAAACCATAGAGAAATAGAACGCCCATCTCCAACACGAAAGTAGATAAATTTTTGAACCACACCTCAAAGACTGAGAATCTTTCTCCAGCTTCATGAACAGTTTCAAGGGCAAGGAATCACCCAAACACTCCTACCACGCAACAAATAAGAAGATATCCATGAAGACCATATATAGATTTGGTCGGATTACAAGTAGACCATAAGTGTTTAACCATTGCTACCCGATTCCACACTTTAAGATTTTTGACACCTAAACCCCCTTCCTTCTTAGGTAAACACCAAGATACCTAATCGACAGTTTTGCTTCCCTATAGCCTAGAACACCAAGAAGCTCCATTTTTGTATTAGGATCAACTCCACACAAGAACATATTACTCTTATCGGGGTTTGGTGATAAACCTGAAGCAACTTGAAATTGATCAAGACAATTCCTAACCAAAGAAACTGAGGGCACCTTCACTTTACAAAAAATCATCAAATCATTAGCTAAGTATAAATGAGTAATTTCCTCCCTCTCACAATGCATTGAAACCTCAAATGAGTATGTATAGCCATTTGACCCAATAAACCAGAGAGAACTTCCATAACAAGAACAAACAGGTAGGGCGATAGTGAATCACCCTATCTTAAACCTCTAGATACAGCAAAGAAATTGTGAAGTTCTCCTTTGATCGAAATTGAGAATCTAGTAGTAGAGATACATTCACCAATCTAATTAACCATACGAGAAGGAAAGCCAACCGTTCGAAGAATAGCCAATAAGAAATCCCATCTTACCAAGTTATAAGCTTTCATAAGATCCAGAGCATCTAGGTGAACCCTCCTTTCTATAATAATTATGAAGAAGCTCTTGAGAAAGTAAGATATAATCACTCATATTTCTCCCCTCAACAAAAGCAGATTGGAAAGGCCTAAGCAATGCTCCTTTAATTCTATTAGTGATGAGCTTGGCAATGCATTTGTAAATGGTATTACAACATGAGATAGGCCTAAAGTCCTTAACCTTTGATGGGTTAGGGAGTTTAATGATTAAAGATATAGTTGTAGCATTTACCTGCTTAGCCTTGTTATACGACCCAAGGTTAGGGAGTTTAAGGTCAGATTCGAATTATGACGTAAAAGTTTCTACCGTTCAATTTTACACTATTAAGCATAACTCTAAATCCAATCGTTGGATTGAGCTGAAATTTTACCAAAAGATTCTAGATGTATTTGTCTATCTTAGGGTACATTTTCTAGTGAATCAAAGATCAGAAAGGACTTGCAATATAGGTTAGGACAGGTTGTACGAATTCTGTTATTTACTTCCTTTTTACTTGTGGACTTCCTATTTAGTAACAATTCTTTTTTTAAAAAGATGTGGCAGCTTGTTTTGAGAATTTTCTAATTCCATAAGAATCTTTAATGAGCTGAAACATAATTTCCAAGAGTGGCAACGATTCATTAATGTTACAGAATCCTTTTCTTAAAAGGTTTCCTTATTCATCCTAACTATACATGAACGAAGGGTTGTTGCTATTTAATGACAAATTAATTTTTTTTTTTCATTTTTAGGCTTAATTAAAACTTTGTTTTGACCAAAGATCCAAGGCTTGTTTGGATTAGCATATGGGCTTTTGGTTCATTTTTGTATATAGGTCAGTTCAGCCCACAAGGGTAGATCCATTAGGATTAATTTAAAAAAAATATTTAAACACATGTAACCTTAATTTCGAAGTCATTGATGAATATTACTTATGAATTTTTCAATTTTAACACGTGAGAGTGATTTTCGCATTCTTCAGTTTTGACTTGTGGACTTCCTATTTAGTAACAATTTTTTTTTCTAAAAAGATGTGGCAACTTGTTTTGGAAATTTCCTAGTTCCATAAGAATCTTTAATGAGCTAAAACATAATTTCTAAGAGTGGCAATGATTCATTAATGTTACAAAATCCTTATAAGGATTCCTTATTCATCCTAACTATACAGGAAAGAAGGGCTGGTGCTATTTAATGACAAATTAATTATTTTGATTATTTTTTTCATTTTTGGGCTTAATTAAAACTTTGTTTTGACGAAGAATCCAAGGCTTGATTGGATCAGGCATAGGCTTTTGGTTCAGTTTTGTATGTAGGTCAGTTCAGCCTACAAGGGTAGATCTATTAGGGTTAATTTTTAAAAACTATTTAAACACATATAACCTTAATTTCGAAGTCATTGATGAATATTAATCTGAATTTTTCAGTTTTAACGCGTGAGAGTGATTTTTGCATTCTTCAGTTCTTGAACGAACTGAATCTGATTTATCAAAGATTAACTGGCTTCGTGGTGTCATTCTACTCATTCCAATGGTGTTGGTGCCTCGGGGCAGGTTTCCATTATGTTACCCTACTATCAGACCTATTTCGGCTTTCCAAGATCAGATCTCAATCTTAATTATGGGATGCGTGACCACATGATCATGAGGTTTGCATTAGTTGGCATCCGAGCGAGGCTCCGAAACTAGGTCATATTCTTCTGTTATTTTCGTTTTTCTTTAGTGTTCCTTTAAGTTCTTTAGTGTTTGTGTTGTTTATCTTCTTGTTCTTTGTGTCTATGTCATCTAAGCAAAAATAAAAAAGGTTATATTTCATCTTGTTATTTTTTTTAATCATATCAGTAGCATGTATAAAAAAAACAGAGAGATTAGATGAAATTTGAAAGATGATTCAATTTTGCTGCAGAAATACAACTCTTCGTGAACCATAAGCAAAACCGCCTCAGAATCAAATAAACTTCATATTCTGTCTATTGAAGGTGAGATTGGATCATATATCAAATGTGAGCTTATTCTAATATCGTTTGCTTGAGATTTTAATTCGAGGTCTAATTTTGAACCATAAGCAAACCACCTCAAAATCAATTAAAACTTGGAACGTAAGTTCTCCCTCAGGATGGGGTGGTGTGTTGTTTTGGTCTGACATGATAGTACCTACAAAAATTGGTTAGTGGTAAAAAAAATTATCCTCACGTCGCTCGTGTTTCGCTCAAACTACTCTTAATATCCTCACACGCTCACACCTCTCGTCTCCCTAAACAAGCAAAACAAAATTGTGATGATAGTCTCGCGAGTAGCAAGCGAGTCTATCCGAAATATGAACGAAACTAAAGACTCAAATAAAAAACAGAAACAAAATATGAAAAAAAAAATAAAACAACACCCAGATATATTGGATATGATGAAAATAAATGGCAAGAAATGAAAACAACAGAAAGCAAGCGAATTTCAAAAGTTGACGTAAAACAGACTCATTTACGATGAGTTAAGTCCGAATCTGGAACCTAAAGTAAATGATGTCCAATTGAGTTATAATTTCAGATATAGTGCTACATCAACCCAGATAGATAGAATATAAAGTTTGAGAAATTTACGATAAGGTTTGATATACTGACGTAAAAATGTTATGAATCAGACCTGGTTAGACCCGAATTTGAAACCCAAAGCAAAAGATATCCAATTGATCCTAAATTTGATATGTGGTGCGATTAGGAGCCCAGTAATCAGAGTATAAAATTTGACCTAATTCCGAGTTGAGTGGATCCATTTTCTCTTGTTTAATTTTCTGCGGCAGAATCCAATAAACGTCTTTTTGAAAAGATTTTTTTTTTTTGCTTTTCTCTTTTTTTTTATGGTACTGATATATTTTGAATAATAACAGAATGAAATAACAATTTTTTTATATGCCGCAAATTCAAGGAGAATAAGAAATTGGATACTAAGGAATTTTTTTTTTTGCGGAATCAACAAGAAACAAAAATTTCAGAAGGATATAACCTGATTAATGGAGCCAAGCTCTGATACCAAATGATGCGAACCTCGTGATCACGTGGTCACGCAACCCACACGCAAAGACACCAATTCCCGGAAAGCCAAGTAAATCAGGTTTGATAGGAGTGTGACACAAAAATAACTTGTACCTAGGCACCAGCACTATTGGAAATGGAGACCCCCACACAACGAATATTGATTCGCAAACGAGAAGTATAAGGATGACGCCACGAAGACAGTTGTTCTTCGATAATTCGTTTTCAGTTCTTTAGATAACCAAGGAAGGGAGATTATCCCACCAACACACAATAAGTGCAGCAGGAAGTTTATTGATCTAAAAATTATGTAACTTTACATGTTTGATTATGCCTTTATTTATACTGACTCTAGACTTAAGAAAACCCTAATGGACCCCCCTTAGGTGGACTTATATGAAGCCCACTTACAATTGACCCAAATAAGTAATAATAACCCAAAAACTAAGAAGAAAATAATAAAAATAATAAAATTCCAAAAATTATCATGCTAAATATGTTTGAATCAGATTTGTCACCCTTAAGAAGTCTCAAATAAACTAGGAGAAATCTGATTTGAAAAATTTGTGTTGTTGCCCCCCTTGATGTCCTTGATTAGCTTGGATTTCCTTGTTTAACTTGGACAAATAAGAAAACAAATTTTCTCATTTGTTGCTGATTTAATTACTTTCCTTCCTAAGTTAGGAAAAGCATAAATAGTCCTCCTCTCTTTAGGAATAAGATATGGCTAACTTGCTTACTTAATTAAAAGAATAAATTGCTGATTTTTTATCCTTGTAGCATCAGGAAAACAAGCCTAACAAAGCTGGTATTGGGCCGGACACATCAACCCCTTGTTCCACACGAATTGGGCTCTTCTTGGACCTGAACTAGATGAATTAAAGGCTGCCCTTCATGCTCCTTAAATGTCCCAAGCCCCTCTAGGTCCATTTTGCTCCATATGTTCTGAACAAGCCGATTCAATGCTTCTTTAAGCTTCTTTGCCCTAGCTCTTGTGATTGGCCCAATTGGCACCTCCAATGGGTCGTTGGCATGATTACGCTTGGTGTTGGGCTGATCCGCATCATCAGAGGCTAAGGAATTGTCCATAAAACCTGTTGGTGATTCAAGGACGAATCGTCTTAAATAGAGAGGGAATGATACGATCCAAGTAAGGTCAAATTCAGATTTTGGCGTAAAAGTTTCTATTATCCAGTTTGACGCTATTAATCATAACTCCAAATCCAACCATTGAATCCAGTTGAAATGTGACATGAAGATTTCAGAGTTATTGGTTTATGTTGGGGTAAAGTTTCAGATGAATCGGAGTTTGGGAAGAACATGCAATATAGGTCACAACAGGCTGTATGAATTTTGTTATTTACTTTCTTTGACTTGTGGACTTCCTATTTGGCAAGGATCCTTTTCCTACAAAGATGTGGCAGCTTGTTTTGGGAATCTCCTAGTTCTACAAAGATCTTTAATAGGCTGCAACATAGTTTCCAAGTATTTTCTCTAAAATTGACTTAAAAAGTGGGTACCATCATTTTTGCATGCATTCATTGAGATTAAGATGTCATCAAAGTACAAAACCATAAATTTACTAATGAAGGCATGCAAAAATGATTCATCAATCTCATAAATGTTGACTATATAGTTGATGAATCTCGCAATCTGCCAGTGTTGACCTTTGGCTATTCCAACTTGAATATCTAGAGCTACAGAAGTCCAATTGATGCAAACTCAATTTTGTTGGATTCATGACTCAAAGTTCTATAAACGCTCCAAAATTCAGCCAAAACCGATGTCATATGAGGGAGATATGATTTTTCAAAGATGACATCTGATTTTTGCCAGCAAACAGGTTTCGTGAAGAAACAAGTCTAAATTACGTTCCAAAGCATCTAAACCGATATCCAAGTTTTTATTTCTGCAATTTAGCTTCTCTAAGTCAAAGCTTGAAGATTTCATGCGAGGCTATTTCTCCTTTTTTAGGAAAATAGTTATTGAAAGACTTAAATGTAAACGGTCTACTTAATGGAGGACTATTTTGTAAATTAGAAATCTAGGGTTTCCTAAGATATAAAATGAATGGGAGAAGAGAAGGGGGGCAGCCAGCCAAGAGGAGAAAAAAGCCCCCCTCCTCTAAGAAACCCTAAATCATGCATTCTTCCTTCTTTTTGATTAGTTGTTCAACAAACATGCAAGGCTAAACACTTTTTCTTGGTTGCAAGGACATGGAAACCTTCGGATTTCAAGAACCGTGAGATTTATTTTACCTTTTCTTTTCTGTTTATATGATGAATATGTTTGTTCTTCTATGCTTATTTTTCCTATGATTGTTTATTTTAATTACTAGAGCGGACTCTAAGTTATTATTGTAGACAATCTATTGCTAAGTTTGATATCAAAACCGGAGTTGTGGTATATGAACTTGTGAAGCAACTGAGTTTAATAATTGTGGCGGATCTATATTATTAATCTTAGAGAGAACATTCAATCAAATCAAACATAGACCGCGAACAGTTATGTTTTCTTGATTAATCAACTTATATAGTTCTTAAGGCTACCATTGAATTAAATTACTAGTGCGGACACTGTGGTTGTTTGATGGTTAGGGTTAGTTACATGGCGGATCCGTTAACTAACCAATGTTAAGAAGAGATAAATATTCAGAATATAAATTGATGTTTCGTTTTCATGATCAGTTCTGATTTCTGTAGGTGGATGTGTGCTTGTGACCAAGGTTTATTCTCTTGATAATTTTCTGATTTTATTAAATTTCTTTTGATAGTTTTCTGTTTTCTTTTACTTTAGCCTAGATAACGTCCAAACCACCCCCCAAAAAATTGCATATCATCTAGCATAAAAATCTAACTTGAACGTCCTCGTGGGATCGACCCCTTGCTTGCTCTATACTATCTTGTGTGTTGTATTTGAAGCTAGGGTAATTAATTCGTGCGACCGCGACATCGCAACAAATTTTGGCGAGATTGTTTTGTGGAATTAGGTATCGGTTTTTTTTTCCTGAAGGGAAACGCCGTTCTAAACAGGACTAGTGGAAGGCCACTAGCCCCACCCTATCGAGGCCAAATTCCACTGTTTTCTAGGTTTTTTAGGCAGCTTTGTTTTCTACCGTAGGATTTTCGTATAATTTGTATTGTTTTCGATCTATTATGTGGTTGGTTTCTTTTGAGTTGTCTTGATGATTTATGCCAGTAACCCGTTCTGCTAATCAAAGTGAAGTGCAGTTGGATCTCAAAATAGAAAAAACTTTACGCAGGTTACGAAAGGAAGCTCGCCTTAACACCATGGTTGTTGCACGACAACAAACACTCAAGGAGCTTGCTGCTCCTAATGTGGAAAATCAGCCATTGTGCATAAACATCGACAATAATGTAAACTTTGAGCTCAAATCTGGTTTTATACATTTGCTACCAACATTCAATGGTCTTGCAGGTGAAGATCCTCATAATCATCTCAAGGAATTCCATATGGTTTGCGTTGGCATGAAACCGAATGGAGTTGATGAAGAAGAGGTTAAGTTGAAAGCTTTCCCTTTCTCTTTAAAAGGGGCATCAAAGGCATGGTTTTTTCTCTATTCTCCCAGGTTCCATTGGAACTTGGAATGCCATGAAGAAGATTTTCCTTGAAAAGTATTTCCCAGCATCTCGAGTTGCCAACATAAGGAAAGAAATATGTGGGATTCGACAGTCTCATGGAGAGACATTTTTCGAGTATTGGGAAAGATTTGAGCAATTGTGTATTCAATGCCCTCATCATCAAATACCCGATCAGCTGCTCATTCAATATTTCTATGAAGGATTGATGCCTACTGATCGTAGTATCATTGATGCTGCATGTGGAGGGGCATTGGTAGATAAGACACCCGAGGCTGCACGCCAATTAATCTCAAACATGGCAGCCAACTCGAAACAATTTGGCATGCGTGGAGACTTCGTAAACAAATGAGTAAATGAGGTAAGTATTTCTAACCTTGAAAATAAAGTTAATGATCTTACTTCTCTTGTGCGTTCTTTGGCTTGTGGAAATGTACAGCAGGTAAAAGTTTGTAGCATATGTTCCTTACAAGAACATACCTCAGATATATGCCCAACAATGCAAGAAGATTACATTAAACAAGCTAATGCAGTTGATGGAGTATTCAATGGACAACCTCAGCGTAAGTATGATCCTTTTTCCCACACGTACAATCCCGGATGGAGAGATCATCCAAACTTAAGTTATGGGAACCCACCTCAACAAGGCAATCAAGGCCGACAGTTCCATCTCCATGGATTTTAATCCCAACTGAATTATCAAGTGAGACAACTCCCTCCATTCACAAACTCCAATGTTATGGGGTCGTCATCTAATGATGATCTTCGTGAGATGATGAAAACTTTGGCTTCTAACACTGTGACCTTGCAACAAAATATCATGTCTTTTCAAGAGGAAACAAGGTCAAGTATTCACAACTTGGAGAAGCAAATGGGGCAAATAGCTTTAAGTGTGGGGAAATTGGAAGCACAAATGAATGGAAAATTGCCCTCCCAAGCATTGAATCCAATAGAGAATGTTAGTGTGATCATGCTGTGAAGTGGGAAAGAATTGAAGAGAAAAGGTCGAAACAAATTGAGATGGAGGAAGAAGAAGAGATAGAAACCAAATTGAGTACAAAGAAGGAACATCCTCCTCCTCCACAAACTGAAACATCGACCAACACTCCAAAGGTAAC
>Ga0325401_1004330_pt1 | contig 13375 bp, 11 predicted proteins | sample PopdelMetagenome_FD_205666 | JGI IMG/M metagenome (GOLD analysis project Ga0325401, IMG submission 205666) | Populus deltoides microbial communities from Bellville, Georgia, United States - Xylem-PdKOR-R2 | ecosystem: Host-associated > Plants > Phyllosphere > Stem > Wood/Secondary xylem | place...
GCCCTGTATTCTGTAGGTTACTGAAGCTCGAGGGACATTATACGCATCGTCTCACGCAATCTTTTTTCTTTTGTTAATTCCAATTCGATCCTTATGTTACCATGTTTTATACATTCACTCATTTGGTTCCTACTTTTTTATTCTTACATTTTGATCCTTATATTTTCATTATCCATTTCAATCCATAATTCATTATTTTACAGGTCATGTCTGGGTTTTCATGGCGGATTTTGTGGTACAATTTATCTCTTACCTTAGTTTGTGGTCTACCCATTAGTAGGACCAAATGGTTTACATTAGTATAATTTGTTTCTTTAATCATTTTATTTCCTAGTTTTTATCTCTTATAATTTGATTTTAGTTTTTTTAATATTTTATATATGATTAAAAAGTATTTTTCATTCCTAGATCAACTCACTTAGTGAAGAAAATAGATTGGATTAGAGTCAAATTTCTTTTTTTTTTTTTAATAAAAATGCTCTTTTGGCGTAATTCAGGAGAACATGGGTACTTTCCAAAACCTAATGTCGTTTTGATTTCATTCTTGTTTTGTTAAGTCAAAAAATTTAGAAAAAAACTTTTACACTTTTAATTTGACCTTCTATGAATTAAAAAAAAAGTACTGGTTAATCAAAGATGCAACTGATCACCACGTCTATATTGTAAATAAAAGTAGAAAACAGATTGGATTAGAGCCAAATATTTTTTTTTTAATAAAAAAGCTTTCTTGGTGTAATTCAGCTGAACATGGGTACTCTCCAAAACTAATGTCGTTGTGATTTCATTCTAGTTTTGTTAAGTCAAAAAATTTAGAAAAAAACTTGATAATAATTTTAATTTGACCTTTTATGAATTAAAAAAAAATTATTAGTTAATCAAAGATGCAACTGATCAGCACGTCTATATTGTAAATAAAAGTAAAAATAGAAAAAAACTTGAATTATTTCAATATATTTAAAAATAAATAAAATGAGGTAATATCTATCCTTAAATATTAATCTATATCACCCCTAAATCTCAATAAGCAAGAATTGAAAATTGACATGGTAAGGAACTAGTTTAATTCCCTTTAAATGATGAATTCCAAGCTACTAGAAATTCAAGGGATTTACTTGTCTATGTCTTCTTCCATTCAATCTTTTAGATCCCAAACTCGACTCGACTCAACCTTGACGGTTATGCTATGATGCTATTAAAGCCTATATGTGATATATATATATATAGACTCTCACAACCATGACATATTTACTTACTTGACAATATACATAATTTTCTTTCTAAAATAAAAATAAAAGAAAAGGAAGTGATTAATTCCATAAAAGAAAAAAAAGAAGGAAGTTGTTTTTACAAGGTAAATGTAAAACCCTAGCCAATATCATTGATAATAATAAAAGTCAATATTATGAAAAAAAAAAATAGGAGAAAGTGATAAATTAACTTATAAGAATGATGATAAAATTCAAGAATCTAAAATAAAATGTTTTGGACGGGGGTTCTAGTAAAAATAAAAAAATAATAGTAATAGAATACATATATATATATATATAAACACAGAAATGCGAATAGAATTTTAATAAAAGTGAATTGCACGGAATTGAAAGTACCAGTGTGTAACTTAGTGAAATTCAAAATAACTCGAGTAAGATTTGGTATAAACAGGCATCAGGATTCGAGAAATTTTACTTAAAAATCATAAAAGTTACTATTAAAGGACATAGAAGGATTTTTTTGAAAAGTTAAGTAAATATATGTGTGCAAGTGTGTGTGCACGGGAAGAAAGAATTGAGGGACATAGAAGGATTTTAAAAAAAAGTTAAGTATATATATGTGAGCAAGTGAGTGTGTGTGGGAAGAAAGAAAAAAAAAAGAAAAAAGAACAAACTTGATTTTTCAAAGGAGAAGAGAGCATTCAGCCAAGGGGGAAAATCCAAGCAAGGGAAAATTTCTCAATTTAAAAGCATTAAAGCTTTAGCTATTGTTTGTTAAAGTGCCCTCACACTTTTAAATAAGACTCTTAAAGAATTTATGCTTTAAATTGATTGAACTTTGTGAAATGAAGAATTAGGGTTTATGATAAATTTTAGAAAAAATTACAATTGATTGTGAAATTGTGTTAAGCTTATTGATGTGAGTAGAGAAAGTAAGAAATTATGATAGTTAAAGAAAAATTTTAGGTGTTCTTCAAGAAGAGATTTTTGGCAAAATAATAATAAGAAAAATAAAATTCAAGAATTTTGATAAGATGAGGAGATTGTATAGGAAAAAGATGAAATTAATGTTAAAGAGTGAATAGATCATGAAATTTTTTTGATGTTTTTTTTTAGTTTAAATTTTGGTCAAAAATTAAAGAATATATATAATGAAACGAATTGTGTTACAATGTGGAAATTCGAAGAATAAGAAGGAAATTTACAAAAGAAAGAAAGGAATTTTCAAGTTTCTTTCTAAATTTGATTTTGGCAAATGAAAGGATAATTGGAAGGATTTTATTTATTGATTGTGTCGATATGAAAAGTAGAATAATGATGTTATATGCTTGTCAATTCAGGAGAGACTATCAGGCTGACACCACAGTAGGGAATTTCGACCCGAGCTCAATCGTAAGGTAATTATGCAATGCCCGAATTCATTATGGGTCAATATGTATTGTTATTTGATTAATTATGGGTAATGAATTAGTAATTGCTATGTTGTTTACTTCGGGAAATAGATATGTGGTGCAATGAACTCTTTCCTGATTTAATGGAATTAATGCCCTGACGAATGGGCATGATGAAGAATTAATTTCCTGACTAATAGGATTAATGCCTTGGTGAATGGGCAAATCCTTGAACTAATTCCTGGTTTAATAGAATTAGTGCCCTGGTGAATGGGCGTGATGAAAAATTAATTTCTTAGTTAATGGGATTAATGCCCTAGTGAATGGGAAATTTTTTGAACTAATTCCTGGTTTAATGGAATTAGTGCCTTGACGAATGGACGTGATGAGGAATTAATTCCCTGATTAATGAAATTAGTACCCTGAGGAATGAGTGAATCGTTGAACTAATTTTCTGGGTTGATGAAATTAGTGCCTATTGAATGGACGAACAAGAATTAATCACCTATTAGTGGAATTAATGTCGGGGTTAATGGGCGATAGGAGAAATTATATTTTTGGTTGATGTTCAAGAATTAAGGATTATTCAGAAATTTAATTGAAATGTAATACTAGATGAATGAATTAATTTAATGATCTTGTGAGTAATTTTTTTATTAAAAAAAAGAAGGAAAAAAGAAAGAAAGAATTTTATTGATATTTTATTTCATCTGTCTAATTGAAATATTGTATTAAATCAATTTTCAGGTACATCCCCATATCGGACTGAATAGTAGATTATTTTTCTTTATATTTTGTTGGGTACCATTTTGTAATGAATGAAGTTATTATTTTTTTATGTAATATAAATTTTAAAATTTAATGTGTCAATATTTATTGAAAGTTTTTCTTCGTAGTATAATTTTTAATTATGAGTTTCTTCTTTAACTATTTACTCATTTCAGTTATAATTTCTTTAATGGTTCTTATTAGTAAATTTTTGAATTGTGTAATGTATTTTAGTTCTAATTTGTAGAATAATTCATTGAATTGCATGTAGGTAAATGTGTTATATTGAATTGTTTAACCATATGTGATTTTGTTTATTGAGAAATGGTGATGTGATGAGAGGAGAAAGTCCTGGATGATAAGACAAATAGGAAATTTGATAATTGTGAATTGTGGAGGAAAAGTCGACAACTTGATACCTATAAATACGAAGGAAACCTTGCTGGATTTTTTATTGATTGAAGAAAAAATTACCCTAATCTTAATTGAATTATTACGTCGTTGCTCTTTGTTTTAAACATAAATTTTGGGGTTGTTATAATAAAATTAGAAATTTCTATTTCTTTTTTATTGGATCAGCTATAGACCAATTCCAGTTTTATTAGGAGGTATTTAATATAGCCATAATTCTAAGCTTCATGTTACTCCTTTAAAGAGACATGTCAGACCCAAAGCATCCTATTTTGAGTAAATGAGATGGCAGTTTCTCATTCCAAAACTATAAAATCAAAATTTGGATTAAATCACACATTGCAATATACTAAGCTTTCTAATTATTTATGAGGCTTATCTAAAAGATAAGCATTATAACTAGAAAAACATTTCAAATACCACACATGAGTTACTAGACCTGGCAGCTTGATGTAGCTCATTTGATGTGAACCTTCGGCCCATAATTGGTGAACCAAGTTATATAAGGAAATATGCAATTTAAAATGATAAAATAGGAAAAGAAATTATTAAAACTAGGATGAAAATTCCCTAGTTAAATTATTTAGATCCCGAATGGAGTGGAGAAATAAATCGGTATGCAAAATGGTAGCTCAATAATAAATCGTGTAAATTTTCCAATGAGGTAATATAATTATTTAAAGAAAAATATTTGTGAATTGGGTGAAAATGTTTAGGATAATGATGATGATAGAGTGGAATTCTTAATAAACTAATGTATGATTTTATGTGCAAATAACATTGACCACTAGTATAAGTTTTGTGTACAATCGCACAGTTTTTTTAACTAGAATGGAAGGAAATCTAAGGGAAAATCGTATAATAAATATGGATGAAAGTCTCTAATAAATTATTTAATTTTTTTTGATGATTTTAGTAAATAAAACAGTATGCAAAAGTACCAATAGTTAAGTAAAATACTAAAAATAACAAGTGGACAATTAGTAAAGGTAAAATTGTAAATAACATAAAAAAATAAAGCTCCCTCTGTGTATTGAGGTTGTTAGCCATAAGAGAAGGAATTTAAGCTCTCTTCCTCTCATTTCTTGCATTTTCACTCAAATCTTCTCTAAAATAAGGGTTTTTGGGGTGTTATAATGGTGATTAGTGGAGGAAACACTTTAGCACAAGTTTTGGAAGGGTTTAAGGAGATAGAAAATTAGTAGTTATTGAGAAAAATAAGGAATTTTAGAAAAGGAAGAGAATTATAGGAGAACTTTGCAAAGAAAAGGGCAAATTGGTTTTAGATTTTCTTAGTAAAGTACCCTATATTATTTAATTCTAATTATTTGAGTTTGAGTGTGTGGGGAAGAGAAATCCCTAATCTCTCACCTAGAGTTTATGAGAGAAGTTTGGGGAAATGAAAAATTACTTATAAATTGGTTAGGTTGTGTGAAATAACGTATAAATATAATAAGATAAAGATATAAATTAAAAGAAAAGCCATGGGAATTTCCTAACCCTATGGCCAACCATGATAAAGAATGGGGGAAATGAAAGAATTGAATGGAATTGTGTACTTATGTGTTAATTAGATGTATATTGTATGATAATTAGGTTATGGGGTAAATGGTTTGTTAAGGATATGTGTATGTATCTATAAATTTGTTTGGGAACATGACTTTTATAATATGAAAGTGAGGTAAAAGTGTTGAGATTGTATGAATAATTGTAAATTTGGGTGGTTATGGTATGTAATATGGTAAGAAAGAGAATATAATCAAGTTCGTAAAGGTTTTATTAAAATCAAAAGATGTTGTTAAGTTGACTATAGGCTTGATTTTGAAAATTGATCGAATTATATGAGATTATATATTTATTAATATATTGTCTTGAATACTTATGTTTTAGGAAAAGAGTTTTGTGTTACTATACATGTGTTGTATGTATGAATGCGAGTTTGGCAAGGATATGAATTCTAAAATGAATACTTTTGTGATGTTATATGTCGTTAAGTAAATGGAAAAGTTTTAAAATTTATAGATTGAGAAATCTTATTATTGAATACATGTTGGTATGATATAGAATATAATGAAAGGGATATGTGTCAATGTTAGAGAATTATATGTGGGTATTTATTGTTATTCTGTTATGATATTATGTTGAAGTATGTAATAAAGAAGCTTGAAATTTGTTAGTGTTGTTTCATATTAATCAAACAGTTCATAAGTAAGTTGATAAAATTTAGAAAGGGGTCAAAATGCTAAATGACTTTAATGGTTTTAATATCTTATATGAAAGTAAATTTTTTTAAATGAAAGATAATTTAAAATAATAGGAAATTATGTTTGAGCAAATTATAAGTAACTAAATGTTTAAGTGAGATTATATAAAATACTTGAATTAACAAGGAATGAATTAATTAGAAATTTGGTGATGCTTTGTTAACATGGAAAACTTTGAAATTGTTATGGTTACAAAATATAAAATGAAAAAGTGTGGGCTAAATAATAAAGGACAATCATGGAAATTTTTATATGTTCAAGTTAAAGATAATAATTATAATGATGCAAAGTAAAGTGTAGTCAAAATTATATTAACATGGATATTGATTAATGTGATGAAATTTTTGACATACTAATTGTTGTCTATCATTTTAAATTAGAAGAGACCTCAGGAGTTGGACCTTCAATTGGAAGAGCTATGTCAATGAGAGAAGCAAGTAGGTGTCTGACACCTTAACCTTTTAAATTTATTAAATTCTAGTCAATATTCCTATATTTGTTATTTTAGTTGTTAGATGTGCTCATTATAAAAAGAATTGAATTATGTAATTTAAACGGAAAGTTACACATTATGGTTGAAATGACAATAAATATTTTAACTATTGAATGAGAAATATAAGTTCTTTGTGTAAAAGATTATAGAAATTGACTACTTAGTTGTTGTGTAACGAAACTAAGGTTATAAAACTATTTACTTAGTTGACCATGTAAACAGGGCTAAGGTTAGGTAATATTGTGGATGCAATCGAGTGTTGTAATGTGTCAAAATATTCACAGTTTATATTAATTCATTCTCCATCCAATATAGAATACACTTCAGAGAGTTGAAAGATAAGTTATTGAGATATGATAATGATCAACTTGTAATGGGAAAAAAGAGAAAAATATTGGAGTTGTCATTTAAAATAGAGAGTTTATTTGTATGAAACATGTTAATACATGTTGATATAAATGGGCATGAGACATATTTAAATTGGAAAAATAGTATACCATGTCACAAATAGGCATGAGAAATATTTATATTGAAAAAATATTGTAATGCGCCATAAATGGGCATGAGAAGTATTTAAGTTGAAAAAAATATTGGAACGTGTAAAAAATAGACTTAAAAAAATATTTAAGTTGAAGGGAAACATTGGAATGTACCATCAATGAGTCTAAAAAATATTCGAGATGAAAATTATATTTAAAGGAGCCAAATGGGCGTAAAGTATATGAGAATAGAATAAATATATGTATAAGCTAGAAACAGTTCGGAACCATATTGAGTTTGTAAAATTATATGGATAAGCCATAATGGATATAATAGACACTGAAATTGATATTTATTTGCCAATAATGATATAATAGATGTTGAGATGAACTAACAAAACTACATGGTTAAAATGGAATAAATGCATGGTAAAGCTAAAAAAAGCATATAGTTGTATTTGAGAGATGAAATGTGGTATGAATAATGGCATAAACTTATACGCGTATGAGATGAAATGGGTTATATATTAAATATGATATTGAAAGGGAACATGATATGAAAACATTACAATAAATTCGATGAACATAAAAGAAGTGAGTGAAGATTATATTGAGATGAGTTATGGAATAGTTGGTAAGTCAAGGAGTAGTTGTATGTGTGATGATGATAATGTAATGTGTCTAATGAAAAAAAGAGTTCATCAATGATTGATATGAAAATATTTTGAAAAGGACATAGATTGGTGTGTTTATAAAAAGGTTAATGACATTTGTTTTGTTCATATATTCGTAAAATGTGATAACTATGATGATGTAAATACTTATGGTAATTTTTGTGATATTGTGTCTTACAAGTACTTTTCTTTTAAAGGCCTCAATTTTAATGAAGAGGTTATTGAGCTACCTGGCATTTCCTATTGGGTAAATCCTGGTATTGTTTAATGATTATATTGTAAACAAGTTTAAGCATGTAATTTATAAGGTCCTATAACTGCACAAATGTGTAGGTATAAATTGTATATCATTATACATGTGGATAAAATTATTGGAGAGTGAGCTTGAAGATGTCCTTATGATATTATAAAAAGAAATTACTCCTAAATTTCATATACAAGACCATTAGAAAGATAATAATTGCATAAAAAATCTCAGGACGTTACATTTGATATCTTTGTATCCAAGAATTAACAAATTTGACCCCTTATTTGTATAAGGGAAACTTGCAGAGAATCTGCTCAAATCAAAACAGAAAATCTATAGCCGAAAATCATGGCAAAGATTTTGCCATTAACGCTATATTTGGAGCTGATTCCAAACTTGAATTCTGCAGCTGTATTCTGCAACTGTATATTGTAATAGCATAGTTTTAGCATTACCATTTATATGTTTCCTAAATTGACTTTCCCACTACTGTATATATAGCACACAATATTTATCAATGAAAACTGTGGAGAATTATTCATTAAAACAGTAGTTGTGTCTAGTTTTTATATGATATCGGGGCAATCAATTTCTAACGAACCACCGATCCAAAACACCACAATGTCATCATCCTCCGATCAGAACCCAAACTTCACCCTCAATACCTAACCCTCTTCCACAGTAGACAAACCACTCATTGCTTTCAATATTACAGCACAAATCAATGAAAAATTAACCCCCTCCACCTTTCCTCAATGGCGTGCTCAATTTGAAGCTCTCTTTATTGGTTATGATTTACTTGACTATATCGAAGGCACACTTCTGTGTCCCTCCTCCTCTGGCACTGCCACTGATGAGCTTTGCAAGCTTTACTGGGTCCAGCAGGACAAACTTATCTTGAGTGTCATTCTAGCCTTCACATCACCTTCAATCACACCACTCATTGCTACGGCAAAGACATCTCATGAAGCTTGGAAAAAGCTAAAAAATCTATATGCTAGCCAATCAAGAACTCATGCTATGCAGTTAAAGGAGGAACTCACCTTAATCCAGCATGGACATCGGTCAATCACAGAATACCTCCACGCTGTGAAGACCTTGGCTGATGAAATAGCCATTATTGATCACTCAATTTCAGATGATGACCTAACGCTTTATGTATTGAATGGTTTAGGTTCAGAATTTCAGGAGATTGTAGCGCCTATTCGAGCCCGAGAATCACCATTGGCATTTGAGGAGCTGCATGAACTGCTGGTGGGACACAAGGCATACCTGAGGCGCTTGGAAACAACAACACAGCAACTGGTAGCTTCCGCCAACTACACAAAGACGAAGCATTCTATGTATAGAGGGAGTCAACAGTGGTCCCTCAACCAAACGACAACCCCCGAGGGTCTCAAGGTCCCAACACCGGCAGTAGAGCCCAACGTGATGGACGTCGTTTCAATAATAATTATAGCAGACCCAACAATTTCAATCGGCGTTATCAGCCCAAATGCTAAATCTGTGACCAATTTGGCCACATTGTAAAGTCTTGTCCTCAGTTTCATCCACAGAATATCTCTATCAATTGTGCTACAACCTCTACCGGGAAAAACAACAATTGGTTACTTGATTTGGCCGCTTTATATCTGTCCATTCCGAATATGATGGAACTGATGAAGTAATACTTGGTGATGGTTTAGGTTTGGCAGTCTCACATATTGGCTCTTTGAATTTACAATCTCCCCACTGAAACTTTACACTCTGTGATACCCTTTATGTTCCAAATCTTTACAAAAATTTAATTTTTGTTCATCATTTCACCAAACAAAATAATGTTTTTGTTGAACTTCATCCTTTTCATTTTTTTGTGAAGGGCGAGATCACGGGAGCGATTCTACTAAAAGAAGCATGTAACAATGGCATCTACATCTTTTCGGATTCAATGGTGATGCCCTAAAAGGTTACTAATGTCCATGAATGGACTTCCATTGATGGATGACACAAGCGTCTTGGGCATCCTTCCCTTAAAATTATTCATCATCTTGTTAAGAATTTTGCTCTTTCTATTTCATCGCAAAAACATTTTTCATATTTATGTCATTCATGTTCCATTAATAAAACACATCAACAACCCTTTGGTGGCACCAGTCTTCAAAGCCATGAACCTCTTGAACTTATTTACACGGATATGTGGGGTCCAGCTAGCTATACTGGAATTGATGGATCACGATACTATCTTATTTTTATGGATCACTATACCAAATACATTTGGTTTTATCCAATGGCAACTAAATCCGGTGTTTCTAATATTTTTCCATATTTCAAAAAGTTTGTTGAAACCCGCTTTCAAAAACTAATCAAAGCACTCTACTCCGATAATGGAGGTCAGTTTATTGCCTTAAGATCTTATTTCTTGCGTCATGGCATAATCCATTATACCACTGCTCCATACGCCCCCCCAACAAAATGGCGTTTTAGAACGTCGTCGCCGTCACATCGTGGAAACGAGCCTTACCCTACTTCAGGATGCAAATATTGACTTCTCATATTGACCCTATGCTTTTCAGACAACATCTTACCTCATAAACCGATAGCTCACACCAGTCCTGCAACATAAATCCCCTTTTGAAGCCTTTTTTGGCCAAACCCCAAGTTATTTAAAATTTAAGAAATTTAGATGCATTTGTTATCCCTCACACGACCCAATAATTCAAATAAAATGCAACCAAAATCCAAAGCATGCATTTTTCTTGGTTATTTATCAACTCAAAATGCCTACAAATGTTTTGACCTTCATTTACGAATTTTTTTTATCTCTCGCCACGTGTTGTCTAATGAAAATCAACATCACTTCACCTCATCACAACTCTTATCTTCCATGTCCAACCCGGTCAGTCAAGCCAATCACCAAGTCATTCCCTTTCATTTTGGTCCCCCACAGATCGTTGTGCCATCATCAATGGTCTCCACAACATAAGCCTCATCACTGCCTCTAGAAGGCTCCCCTGCCATTATTGCATCCTCCCCAGGTAATTTCAGCACTTATGTGTCCTCTTTAAATTTGAAACCACATTCTCCTATTCAGCCTATAGATCTGCACATTAGTTCAACTCCTCCTCTCTCAAATCCCATTGTTTCCAGTCTTATCCCATCCATCAATCCTCCTCATCACGCACACACCATGACCACACGCTCGATGAACCAACTCTTCAAACCTAAACAAATTCACACAGTGTCCAAACAACCTCTTCCCCAAACCATAGAACCAACCTATGTGAGCCAAGCCATTACTCAACCTCACTGGCGTGAGGCTATGTCAAATGAACTCACTGCCCTAATGAAACATAGAACATGGGATCTAGTGCTATTACCTTCCAACTATGCACCTGTGGGTTGCAAGTGGATCTTTCGGGTAAAAAGGAATGCAGATGGCTCTGTCGATAGATTCAAAGCCCGTTTAGTTGCTAAGGGTTTCCATCAACGTCCAGGGGTTGACTATAAGGAAACGTTCAGCCCTGTAGTAAAACCAGCAACTATAAGAGCTACATTATCTGTTGCAGTCATGAGTGGATGGGAATTGCATCAAATGGATGTCAAAAATGCCTTTCTTAATGGTGCATTAACTGAAATTGTTTTCATGGTGCAGCCTCCAGGGTTCAGAGATTTATCCAAACCTAACCATGTTTGCAGGTTGAACAAGGCCATTTATGGCCTTAAACAAGCACCTAGAGCTTGGTATACAGCACTTAAAACTGTTATCCTTCAGATGGGATTTCACAACTCTAAGGCAGACTCTTCTCTATTCATTTACAGCAACGACTCCAATCTCTGCTACTTACTGGTTTATGTTGATGATCTTGTCATAACAGGGAATAATCCAACTCTTGTGACCATTTTCATTCAACAGCTAAGAGACATGTTTTCTCTCAAGGATATAGGCTCTCTTCACTTCTTCTTGGGTGTTGAGGTAATTCCTACTAGGACAGGCTTATTCCTCACACAACACAAATATGTTCGTGAGCCTCTAGTTAATACCAACATGAGTGGTGCAAAAGACATCTCCACGCCTCTGTCAATAACACAGTCACTTCAACTGGTTGATGGCACCGCTGCTGTGGACAACACATAATTTCATCGAATTATAGGCAACCTTCAATACCTCTATTTGACGCAACCAGATATATCATTCGCTGTCAACAAACTCTCTCAATTTATGCACAAACCTACCGCAACTCACTGGACAACAACCAAACAGCTTCTGCGATACTTAAAACAAACTATTTTCTATGGTGTTCAGATTCACAGAGCTGGACCTTCAGTTTTAAAAACATACTCTGATGCTGATTGGGTTGGGAATATGGATGATCACACGTCAACGTCTACATACATCAGTTTTTTGGGAATTAATCCCATTTCGTAAACATCCAAAAAACAAAGAGTAGTTGCACGATCCACAATGGAGGCTGAATAATGGGCACTGGCCAATGCGGCCTCAAAAACAATGTGGTTGTCCACTCTTTTCAAAGAACTGACATTTCCAATCCAAGAATCTCCTTTGTTGCTATGTGACAATTTTAGAGCCACGCAACTCAGCTTCAATCCAGTGAACCACTCGCGCATGAAACATATTCAAATTGATCTTCACTTTGTGTGTGATTTAGTGCAACAAGAAAGTCTTCAAGTCAGACATCTACACACACAAGACTAACTAGTTAATCTGTTAACCAAGCTACTATCCAAACAACGAACGACTGTGTTACGTAACAAGATTGGTCTTGCCAATGGAAGCTCAATCTTGCGGGGGCGTATCAGGGAAACTTGTAGAGAATCTGCTCAAATCAAAACAAAGAATGTGTAGCCGAAAATCATGGCAAAGATTATGCCATTAAGGATATATTTGGAGTTGATTCCAAACTTGAATTTTACAGTTGTATTATGCAACTATATATTGTAATAGCATAGTTTTAGCATTACCATTTATATGTTTCCTAAACTAACTTTCCTACTACTGTATATATAGCACATAATATTTATCAATGAAAAGTGTGGAGAATTATTCATTGAAACAACACCTGTGTCTGGTTTTTATAATTTGTTCATAAAATTTTGGTTTTTCTTTTTCATCTCTGATTTCTCAATAATTTCTACAAGAATAAATTCCATTGTTTATAGGCCTAAAAACTCTTTAATAAAATAGTCCATCATTTTTAGTTTTATTAGTTTTCTAATGTAAAGTATAAGGTTTTGTAACCTCTCCAACAATCTTTTCATTAGGTAGGATTTTATTAGTCTAAGCATTTATTTGTTGAGGAGAAACAGATACAATTCAGAATTGATCAATCATAAAAAGAAAAATTCTAATTCATTCTGATTAAACCCCTTTCCTTTTAATCCATTTGTTTTTCTTGAATATATAGAAATGTTTCGATTCCAAAGCCAAGATTATAATTTTTGA
>Ga0325401_1004333_pt1 | contig 13370 bp, 15 predicted proteins | sample PopdelMetagenome_FD_205666 | JGI IMG/M metagenome (GOLD analysis project Ga0325401, IMG submission 205666) | Populus deltoides microbial communities from Bellville, Georgia, United States - Xylem-PdKOR-R2 | ecosystem: Host-associated > Plants > Phyllosphere > Stem > Wood/Secondary xylem | place...
TATTATTATTATTAAAATCAACTTATTTAACTCACATGCATCTAAAACTTGATTTATGATTTTTTAAAAATTGTATGCACACTAAAGCATTATTTTTTAAAAAAATAAATTGATTGCATGTGTATGAAAAATACTAAGTACATGTTTAAAATTGTAATAAAAATTATTTTTTAAAAAAAACATTAAAATAATTTTTTATTTTTAAAACCAACACATAAAATAATAATAATAATTTAAATCATGACAATATAAAACAGTACTTACAGTACGGACTATAAATAAGAAAGTCAAGGATTGTGTGATTGGATTGAGGAAGCCTGAGAGCAAGGGGACCTTGAAAGTTGTGCATCAAGTTCAGAACATAAGTTCGGTAACAATCGGTGCAGGCAGCAACCCAACCCAATACGAAAATATCCATGCACAGGCAGCAACCCTACCTCCTAAGCACTTGCAGAGTAAACTCGAAGTAAGGTGGTCCATCCATCATCTATTTTGACAGTAGCTTGTAAATTTTCCATACACTATCAGGTTACATAGGCGAAGGTGTGGTGTGATTTCAAGATTGAAAGCTCGCATTTCTTGTCTTTTTCTTGGCGAGGGGCTGTGTGCTTGTGTTGAGCATCATAACTTTCCTCTTCTTGATTCTTCTTTCACATTGATGTGACCAAATATGATCTCAGCTTCTTTAAAAAAGTGTGAAATGTGATCATTTTCTTGCAAGACTTGCGCAAGGCTCCTGGGATTCCTTCCTTTCTTCTGGTACAATCAAAAGATTCATAAGAAATCAGCATCTTCTAGTAACTTAGGAGGAGGATGTCTTAGACACGAGACACAACAAGACGGGACCAGTTGTTCCATGGAAGACGTAAGATAGAAATTTGGACTCGGAAAGAAATAAAAATTATCCTTGTTGTTTCGATGTGGGCGTCAAATACTGCTACGCCTAGCACTTTGTCAGTGGAGACAAGAGTTGATTTTCTAGTGCCCATCACAGTTAAACACTATTGTTCTACTGTGTAGGTGGGTAGTAAATTTGACCCCAAAAAAAGGGCTGCAGCTTGAAAACGTGTGCGTGTGTGAGAGAGGACCGAGGAGACACGCCTAAGTTAATTGAAATGCCCATATAGTTTAAGCTTATGTTTCCCTGTCTGATGATCAGCTCAGCTCTGCAGGAAAAGCCCTGTCCTCTTCCTCTCCTTCTCCCAATCCTAATCAAGATAAAATCAGAGAAAAGGTCAGATTTCAGCACCACCTTGGAGATATTGTAATGACAAAGACCCACTTTTTTTATTATTATCATAATAAGAATTAATCAAAGCGCGTAGCCGAAAAGCTGATTTAGACAAGGACATAAAGTGATAGACTCCATTAATGGAAGCATTAAGAAGAAGATGAAAGCAGGAGCAGCTGCTGTATCCAGCCTGTGAGAAAACCAAGCTTCCTTTTTTTTTCAGATATCCACCCCTCCACTTCAATTTTGCATTGAAGGTTCATTCCTTCTCATAAATCTCCGTTCTTTGTATATCATCTGTAGAGGGTAGAGATTAGGAAAAGGTATGGAGATTTGTGGTGAAGGCAATTCTGGTGAAATCTATAGGAATTCTTCTTTAGGAAGCAGCAGTGTTGGTGGTGGTGGTGGTGATGGTTATAGCAACAATCCAAGAAGGTATGGAATTAATATAGCAGCATCAAATTTGATACATGCTCCATTAACAACCCTTTTGGAATACTCGGGTATACTAGGAGGAAGCACCTCCAGTTATTCTCAAGAAAGGGAGCAACTGATTTCTTCTCCATCTACCGCTACTGGTGGTGGTGGTCATCAGGAGGTTACAATTAGGATAATTGGCTCCGCAGAGAATGATCATGATGATGAACCCAATGCTTCCCCGAATGTTGAGGCGTTACCATACGGTCAACGAGGTGGGGTTGTGGAGGGGAATGCGAATACTGAAAGCTCTATTTCTGATGGGTCTTCTGGGATTGCCACAGATTCATCATCTTCATCTTCTTCTTATCAGAGATATGATATTCAGAACTTGGCTAGGTGGATTGAGCACGTTCTTCCATTTTCTTTGCTGTTGCTTCTTGTTTTTGTTCGTCAACATTTGCAAGGTATTTCTCCTGCTTCCGTCTTTCATTTTCTCTTTTCCAATTTATGAGTGATATAAAGATATTGTTTCCCTTTTTTTTGGAACTGTTTTTCCTGTTGATGTCTGTATAATCATGAATTATTGATTTATATCAAGCCTTAATCTTGATCAGGGATAAAAACTGTCAGATGCAGAGATTATATTGTATCATTAGATGCACAATCAAATTATTTGTTCTGGATTTGCATCTATTTCAGGCTTTTGTGCTGCGTTGTGGGTTGCTGCAGTTTTATTTAAGTCAAATGATATTCTAAGGAGGCAGACAGCTTTAAAGGTTCTGTAACTTGTATTCTGGATTCCACTTTTCATGGTTTTTGAGGTTTAAATAAAACGAATATATTTGAAGGTAACTGATATATAACCTTGGATTTCTTGTCATGTTTCTAACTATATAAAGTACTGGCTTCTGCAGGGAGAGAGAAAGAAGTCTGTTCTCCTAGGCATGACTGTAGTGTTGATTCTTCATGTGATGTCAATTTATTGGTGGTATAGGAATGCTGACCTTCTATATCCATTGGTTTTACTTCCTCCATCCACAATACCTCCTTTCTGGCATGTTTTATTTATCATCATTGTGAATGGTGAGGGCCTTTTATCAGTCTATACCACTGTGTTCCTGTGAAATATTTGTGCTGGGCCTGTAAGTTATGGGAATTGTCTGTGTAGAATGATTTTTCTTATGCTTCTGCAAATTTATGATCTTTTTGTTGTCTTTCCTTCGGCTCCAACAGTACTTTCTGTTCAGTTTCTTTTGAGCCATGAGAAAATGCACATGTAGGTTTTCTATGATGTTGTTTTGCTTAGCAAAATTTCAGTTGGACTGATTGAAAGAGTATACGTTTGAGAAATTTTTTTGAGCGAGAGTAGACATTTAATCCTAGGCTTTGTGGTGGTGGACACAAGCCAAAGCGCCCCATGACAAAATGGTTTGTGTATAGGATAATTGGAGCTGTCATTGACAAAATGCTCCTCTTTTTACATTATAAAATAAGCTTTTACTTATGATAGGAAGTTTTACCGCGAGTTTTGATTCATTGAAGCATCAAACAGTTTTTATTTCCTTTGCTGACTACCATGTAAAAGGGAAAAAAAGGAAGATTTTAGAAGAAACTAAATTTCTCTTTTATGGGTTAATGTGCCTTCCACATGCTGTAATTGTGATGTGATCTCAACATATTCTCTGAATGGTCTTCTTTTTCAGATGCTTTGGTGCGACAGGTAGCAATGGTGTTCAAATGCATGCTTTTGTTGTTTTACAAGAATAGCAGAGGCCACAATTACCGCAAACAGGTCACTTACATATTCAAATTTTAATTTCTTATATGTTTATGTTTACAATTTACTCTTTTCTTATGTATCATTTTACATATTCTGAAAGCTTGTGCTTTTACAGGGTCAAATGCTAACTCTGGTTGAGTATTTTCTGTTACTGTACCGTGCCTTGTTGCCAACACCTGTTTGGTATCGTTTCTTCTTAAACAGGGAATATGGAAGCTTTTTTTCGTCATTAGTCACAGGGTTATATTTAACCTTCAAGCTTGCCACAGTTCTGAGGAAGGTATGCTCTCATTTATATAAAATGCAATCTTTCTAGTACCATAATAAAACCATAGTTTATTGACATCATCTGGATCGTAACATCGCTTTCATATCTAGGTCCAACTATTCTTCACTGCATTGCGGACCTTGTCACGTAAAGAAATGTACTATGGTTCTTATGCCACATCTGAACAGGTGAGCGGTCTTTTAATTCCTTTCTTTCCTCACATAAGTGTGGAGAAACATAATCTTTCATAGTTAAGCATCATCTTCAGATGCAACGGCTAGCCACTTGGTGAACAAGAGCTTCTGCGAAAAGCCATGCAGATTTTAGCCTGTTATTAATGCCTCTTTTGCTTGTCATTACTTGTATGGATGCTCATGCAAACATGTAGCCATGCTATTCCTTGGCAGGCCTTTTGAGGGCTGTCCTAATAAATATCCAGCACTGCAATATCCCATTGTTTGCCTTTGAACATTCAAACTTCCAGCTAGAAATTCTCTAAAGACACCATGGCATATATGCTACCCAACTTAATTTCTGGTTCATCATTACTTTTCTCAGCATTAATCAGTTTGCTATATTATATTAATGAATCTTCTGTGTTTGTATTATTTTTTTCTTGTGCACGAGTATTGGCACATTTTAAGTTTTCGTCACTAATTTGCAGGTCAATGCAGTGGGGGATCTCTGTGCCATTTGCCAGGAGAAGATGCATGCTCCCATTTTACTACGCTGTAAACACATATTCTGTGAAGATTGTGTTTCTGAATGGTTATTTTCTCAACCCTTACTCTCTATTTCTTTATGAGAATCATATCTATCTACAAAGATGGATGCACTCCTGTGTGTAAATCATTTTCTGTTTTGTAAGTCTAGGCATTAAATTTTTAGAGTATTAACTTTCATAAAACCTCAAGTTATGAATGTCGTTAGGTATTGTATGGAGTTATTAGTGTCAAGCCTGTTGATCAGCAATGAGATTCTATGCTTGGTTTCTATAGCTTTCACTAATCATGTGTTAAAAAAGAAAATGACTATTAGCAGCCAATCCATGCCGAGAGGTCACAAAATAAATAGTGTCTGAAATCTGAAACTTATACGTGCCCAGTACATAACAATTGAGTAAGTACCAGATCATGCCAATGCCTGCGTTGAGCTTTAGGAAAGATTGAATTTCCAGCTCTGTTTGATGGCTGGAACAATGCTGAGAGTATTGCATCCATTCTGTGCCGTGGCTTTTGTTTCTGAATAAAAGCCATCTTATTCCTGTTGCATGTGCCTCTTTTCTTTTCCTCCATTTACTTGATTACTGATTAAATAACAATGTATCATTGTCCAGTTGTACTTCTGAAATCTTTGGTATTTTCCTGTCAACTAGGAAAATTGAGAAGCTAAACAATAAGATGATACCAGAGTTGCTGCTTTGGCTGTCTCTTAATTAGCAAAACGCCAACAATACATTTGCAACTACTGCTAAAAGTCCATGAATTTGCTAAGCATGTTATGTTTTTTGCTGTTTTCTTGTTGCTTCATGTATCCTTCTTTGCATTTTCAGGTTTGATCGAGAAAGGACGTGTCCATTATGCAGGGCTTTGGTCAAATCAGCAGATATTAAGTCATATAGTGATGGATCAACCAGTTTGTTCTTCCAGCTATTCTAAGATATGATGCTTGTTCTTAAACCAGGACCACTTCCACCTTTCAAAGCCAAATGCCTATGCCATTCTCCAGATTCTCTTCGTATGTTCTCGGCAGATATTTTTTCGAAGCACTGCCGACAGTACACTGGATCTAAATGTTGACGTTCTCCTATTTGTTGTAATCCAGAGGTTAGATAGATATTCCGGCCAATTCAATGTATTTAAAATCTTTGAAACACAGATGGAGCACTTCCAGATCTTCTGTCAGTAACCATCGCGTTAACTTTTTTCCTTCTTTTTTTCTTCTTTTCTTTTTGTTTTTGAAAAATATATTCATTGTATTATATCCTATTGCAACAATTATGGTTAGCAATGCACTTTGCAATGTTGCAAAAGTTCTTATAGTTGTTGATTGGCCAAATAAATTCTGTTTCCAAGTCATGAGCATGAGATTCAGTCTAGCGATTAAACCCTATTTGTTTGCTGGAAAATAGTTTTTTTTTAAAAATGAATTCCGAGAAAGTGAATTAATTTTTGATGTTTGGTAATGTAATTAAAAATAAATAGAAAAACACTTTCCAGTGTTTGGTTATGCTATGGAAAATGAACTGAAAAATAACTTATTAATGTTTTATTTTTCTCAAGTTTATTAAAATAATAAGGAATAAATCTTAAAAATTAAAAAGTTGAATGAATGAAATTGAAAAAAAAATATAATTTTATAAATTATCTCAAATAAAATAAATAATAATCAAAATAATAGAGATCAAATTAAAAAAAAAATGAAGAAATTAAAATAATAATAATTAACATTTCATAAATTATTTTAAATAAAATAAGTAACAATCAAAATAATAAGGATCAAATTTGATAGATAAAAATAATAAAGGAAAAACAAATAACAATTATAAAAATAAGGATCAAAGTTAATATAAAAATTAAATTTTAAGAGATGAAATTAAAAAATAAATATTCAAAACAAAATATATATAGCAATCAAAAATTTGAGGACTAAATTTGATATAATCAGCAAATAATGATATTTTTAAATTTTTCACAACTTCCGGAAAATATTTTTCATCCAAATTTTTTAGGAAAACACTTTTCTTAAAACCAAGTTAAATTTTCTTATGACTAGAAAATGTTATCTATTAATCAACTTTTCTAATGAGAAACAAATATATAAAAAAATTAAAAAATAATTTCTCAAAAACCACATTTCACAAACAAATATAGCCCAAGTCCCAAAGTCTAAATCTGATTTCTTACGGCCACCCCACCACACAAACCTACTGTTTGATCCGATACATGTTATCAGACACAGAATCTTGAATCAATACCAGATGTTTTCCTCTCATGGCAAAGCATGCTGCAAGGACACATTCGCCATCATTGAATTCATCGATCCACCATCTCTAAACAGAACCCCAAATTGTTCCACATTTGCTACAGCCTAACATGCAAATGCATTGATCCATCTCAAATGATGAAAATATACTTGTTTAAAGAACAATTATTTGAATCACCATTGAAGACAGCTTAGACAGTGACCAACTTGGAGTCGCATGAATCCTTGACATCACCATGAATTTTATAATTAAATTCACAGGCAAAATACTCTCGAACAAACTCTGAAGAAAAGCTGTGGTTTTAACATGTAACAAGTTTAAAGTACATAACAGGATGTATACATCGAGGATCAGCCCAACAAGGGAGACTGACAATGAATTACAAGGAAACAAAGACAAACCATACTGTTACAATTTCAAGCTTTTTCTGAAAAGATTTGAGTATAGAGCATTGCCATTCAAACAGTAGAATACGAGTGTTTTCTTATATCTGCTGCAATTGATGTCGAGCATATGAATTTGGTGATGTGGCACTCTTAGAAACCTCTACAGACCCCGTGGGGGGACAGGATGAGGCAAGATGTCTTGAGTCACAGGCAGACTTGTACCATGGGAAGCCTCTGTATACAGTGGAGGGGGTGACGTAGAGGGGATGGAGGGAGTATTGGAGACAACTTTCACGGGATAAACTTCAGTTACTTCTTCAGTGCCCTCATCTAAGTATACAACATCCTGCATAGTAAGCTGGTGATATTCAACCACCTCCCTTAAAAAGCGGTTCTCACGAGCATAGACTGAGTTCTCATGTGCCAATCTGGCCTTCTCTGCTAACAGTGTTTCAAGTTGAAGCCGAATCTGGAGTTGGAAAGAAGGTAATCAGAATTGAAATTGCATGATACAAACATAATATCATGTTTCATTTCCATTTGCCAAAAAAGAGGATTGCTTTTTCCCCAATTAATAGAATTAACAATCATATGAAAAATAATAGCACAGTAACTGTGAATTTTGCATGGCAATGCTTACACCTGTTAAAATGTCAACAAGGATCATGTTGTTATGGTCATTGAATTGGGTTCTACACTACGGCCATTCTTTCCTGTTCTCTGTTATCTTTTTTGAGAAATACTCTTCAGTCATTCTAGATAATAAGAAATGAAAAGCCATTCCTACTCTCAGTTTTAAGAAAGAAACATGGGTCACAAAATTATTTCTAAGGGTCTGTTTATTAGGAAGGAAGGATTGGGAGAACGATAAGTCTGATAAAAAGCCCATTCAAACTGATTGCAAAGTTCAATATCAATTAGTCTTATGAAAAACACGGCGATAACAAATCCATCATAACATAGACTCTCTTCTGATGACATTGTAATTATATCCACATAGATTGATCACGCGATCAGGGTTTTAGTTGGTCTAGAATTGGATTTGAAGCTCGCCAATAGCAATATGATAACATAAAAAAGAATACATGCCAGCTCTCCTCTTGGCATAGCTAGGACCAACTCTTAGTACGAATAGGGTCTTTTAATGGACTGACTCTTTTGCAGATGTCCACAAAAGTAGAAAGTACAAGCAAGCATATCTTACATACAGTTCCAGCATTCTGAAAATTGTAATGAGCTTTGAAAATCAAATGCTTATTCTAATAATATGATGAAAGGAGCTTAATGATGCTGTCAATTAGCATTAATATCCTTTGGCATGTTCAAAGTAATAGATAAACTTAGCTAAGGCTACCTTATTCTCTTCTCTGCCCTCATTCCTAACATAACCAAGCACCACATTTCTAGTTCATTTTGATAGTTTGTCAGCAACCAGATTATCATCTTCCAGATTATCACAGCATTAGAAGATAAATAAGAGCAAATTGAGAAAAAAAAAGAATCATGGTGAAAGCAATGTGTACCAAATCATCATCTTCCAGATTTTCTCCCCTTTCATGATTCTCCCTGAGGAATTTATTTTCCTCCTCCAGCTGAGCACATCGCTCCTTAGCAAAAGCCAAATCTGTTTTAACAGTTTTCAACTCTCGAAGAAGAAGCTTTGCCTTGGCAGCCATTGCCATCGCAACCTGTCACACAAAACAAAGCCAAATTATGTATATTGCCATGAAAAGTAAGCCATTACATCAAATCAATTAGGATGTATTTTCCTGTCAATAGGCTGGTCCAGAGACATAGTACAAGCCCCAGTGAAAAAAGTCGTGGTATAGCAAAGAACCAATGCTTAAGACAGTAGGATACTTATTTAGAAGGCTACTTTGATGAACGGAAGTAGCGGGATAACTACATGGACTATAGAATCAGTCAAAGAACTGATTGATAACACGGGTAGATACATTGGCTCTAACTTTAAAGAAATTGATGTTATTTTGTACTTTGTACAAATGGCAATTTGGCAAATTAGTTTCTAACTAAAGCTGCACAAGTGTAGGACAACCCACACATGCAAATATACTTCTATTATATGAACAAGTGACACAGCTGCCACCTTACATCGCGAGATGCCTTCAGTTGAAGTTCTTGCTCAGTTTCTTTCTGGGGTTGTTGTCTATTGGTCTGCATTTGGGGTTGTTGCCACATGCTACTCCGATTGGTTGCCTGATTCTGTCCAGCAGCACCATTAGGCTTTTTCCGAATATGCTTACGAGTTTCTTGGATAATATCTGCAGTCCGGTTCTCCACTTTTGTTAGACCATCCTGAAAAGGGGGATCAGCATTAGTGCAATCTAAGGAATTATGGATAATTTGAACATGGAATATGAATGGGGAGGCTCACCTCAACAGCATTACCGATATAATTCAGGGAAGATGAGATTGCATTGAGTCCCTTCTGGAATGCAGGACTCTCTGTTTTCCGATAGGTCTTGTGAGAAGGGTATTGGTTCTGGTACTGCAATAACATCTAATGGGTTCACTTTAGCTCGTATGGAAACACTCACTTGACAGGAAAAAGATATAAAGGGGACATTCAAGTTCAATCTAAGGGTATTTTTAGCATATCAAAAGAGTACAAAAAAAACGGAATTTTTCTAAAGCTAAGAGCTATTTTATTGGTTATGCATAAAAGAAATGAAGGAAAGTAAAAGGGAAGTGCAGGCTAGAATATTTGACCTTGGGCATAGTAGCAGAGTCAGGGACATGATGCTGCCTAGTAGTGGTCCTGTCAGTAGCTGAATCCAGTTGTTGGTGTTGGTGTTGCTTTTGAGGAGGAGAACGAGCATTGTTGTTATTAGTATTGAAATCATCATCAAGAATAGATTTAGCTTTTCTAGCAAGAGTACCCCAAAACCCTTGCTGCTGCTTTGTTTCCTTCATTGCTTTCATTGATGTGTACTCGTGATAATAGGCCTTGTTCGATTCCTCCTCCTACAGTAGTAGGATTCGAGCACAAAAAACCCAAACACATTTCAATATCAAGAAAATGAAGCAGAAAGCAAAATGCTTTACAGCAATTAACAATATAAAAATAAGAGAAAAGAGGGTTGGATCTGCAGCAAGGTAATAATAGTAGTAGAAGTAAAAAATTACCTTGGTAGAAGAAGAATTGAAATTGGAAGAGTCAGAGGAGGGGGAGGGGGAGGGGGAGGGGGAGGGGGAGGGGTGATTAGTGAAGGCGTAAGCGGAGGAGAGAGAGGAGTCTCTGTGGGCAGCGGAAGAAGCTCTTATGGCTTTGGTAGCCAAGGAAGTGGAATTGCTCTTATTCTTAATGTTACTATCATTTGGAATTTGAACATCTTCGTAACTCCAATCCTCTTCGTCCAAGGAATAATAAGAGGACGATGTTGTTGTCGTGATTGGAGATGGCCTGCTTCTGCTGCTTGTGCCTGATGTTTCCTCCTCGAGCTGCTGCTGCTGCTGCCTTCTTCTATATGCCATATTCCGATAGATATTTCTGAGATGATCAAGGCTTCTTCTGATAAAATCTCCAACTTACCTGATCCAGCCAGAGAATCAGAAACCCCTAATTCTCTCTTCCTTTCTCTGTTCCCGAGAGAGATTGATCGGGTAAATTTGCAACCGGTTAGTGTAGTAGGAGGAAGAAGACAAGACAAAGAAAGGAAGAAGCAGTTATATTACAACAGACAGACCAAACACACCTGACCTGACCTGGCTCCTGCAACAACGATGTTAATGTGGAGAAGAAGATCCAATTTCAGCTCAGACCAGACCTGTTTTATATGTCGCCGCAGCACTCACTACCCCTAGTTTTTACTCTCACTTTCTCCTTTTAATTCCGCCATGTCTTCTTCATCAACATTAATTTTTTCTCTCTCTCTCTAATATATAAGTGTGATAAAATTGTATCAGTGTTTATCTCAGAATTTAAATTTATAAAATTTAAAATCTATTCTTTTAAAAAAAAAATAAACAATACCACTCAAACTCAACTTAAACAAAAATTGGTCAGATTTTATATTTCACCTCTCTCATGCTCTTCCATGAGATTTGCGAAGGGTCAGGAAGGAGATCTTCATGACTTCCCATGAACTGAAGAAGAAGAAAGGGAAAAAAAAAAAAAACAGGCATCCTGTCCGGTACAAAGTGCAAAGAGTCCAAATGCCACCACCTTGTATGAAGTTTCCCATTTTCATTATATTTGGGCTTATGTTATCCATGATGGGCCTGGGTTTGTCACTTAGGTGGGCTTAAGTCCCATCCTGCCAATCCTTTTCTATTTGGCCCATAATAGTAAAACGCTGACTTGAAATGTCCGGGCTTTTTGTTCCACCTCATGGACCGCCATTTTCCGCTAGCTATGGTCGAGCGGTCGGTTGCTGATACACGCACCAGTGTATTATCTTCATGTCTGAACATCCATGAATTGATTCTCTCTCTCTCTCTCTCTCTCTCTCTCCCCCATCTAGGCACTTGATTTACCCAATCTCTTATATTTTGTAAAGCATTGAGCAAAAATACCAACAGAAAATACGAAGAAATCTGATTTATTTTGAATTCTTTATCAATATTTACGGATTATATCTTTTGTCACCTTTGGACTAAACGGTACATAATCCGTAAATATTGATAAAGAATTCAAAAAACGATCCACCTCTCGAATCTTTTGTAATTTGATGCAGAGAGAAATTAATATATATATATATATATATATATATATGGTTTCGATGTTACGCTGAAAGGTAAACAAAATATCTGGTAATGTCAAAATCAAAGATCCGGGAGGAATCTTGTCGTTTGGACACGACTTATTGTAACTCCTTCCACAGAATATTAATTAAAATGTAACTTCAAGAGATAAAGATGAGAAGATTACTGGCAAATTTGATTCCATGTCGTCCGTCTAGAAAACCATTTTTTATTTCATATCTATAATTAAGCTTATAACATAGCGAGCCCGTGATAAAGAGATTTTCTTTTTTTAATTAGTTTACACAAGTGAGATTACATCTCCTTTTCTAACGATTTAATTGCAATGTTATGTTTATTCTTACGACGTCGTATACTTGTTCTGTCTTACTTATAAATTTAAGAGTGTTTTTTATTAATATATTTCACGGTTTTACATTAATTTTACTATAAAAAAACTCTTAAAATCTTGATTAAAAGATTTAATTTATAATTTATTTTAAATATATTCTTTCAAATCCCGACCATGAAAATAATATTACATTATCAAACACCAATAAACCATTTTTTTTAGCTTGTCACGGAAGAAAAATCGTAGTTGATCACTCGATCCCATTTGCTGTGATTGTCGTTGTTTTCTTCTTCTTTTCTTTGAAACCCGAGCTGTGATTATGGATTTGTTTTTCTCTCTTTTGGAAGGACTTCACTTGATTATGATTTTATGAATTTAAACACGAAACATCACATCAATTGGCCAGCTAATGCGTGCTACCACGATCAAAAGCAGATCTTAATTCCAAGATTCACACACACAGACACACACACACACACTCGACGACTCTACAGTCAAAGCATATACTCTCTCCAGATGATTGTCAATGGCGTATCTGCGTGTGTGTATCACATGGAATAAGAAAAAGTAATAATTGAAGACGTGTTAGTTTAGAGTTTTTCGGATATAATTTCCACGGGCTAGCATCGTCTACTAGTTTGCCCAAGTTTGTTGAAAATATGGGAAAACGGTGGTTGGTAGAGCATGGCGGTGGCCACTATTCCCAGACAAACAAACATGGGTTTTTCTGACGACGACTATGATAATGGAAGCAGTCTTACTTTAAGTATTCATTTGTTTATTCAGGCGAAAAAATTATAAATATACATACAAGAAAAAAAGGTCAAATGGCATGAAACAGCAGCTTCAGAGATTGTATTGGTTTATGTATACACACAGACATAAAAACACATGATATGTTTGGTACATGATGCTCCAAAATTCAATATACTAGCAAACTTGAGTTTTTCAGCGTTTTGATAATGAATGATCATTTATCCATGTTAATTTTCTCATTTTTAGAACTAAGTATCTAGAGGTTTGATGACATGAGTCTGCATTCTTGTAAAATAGTCTCTGCTAGTGGGATTTTTATAACCCTTCCATGATGATTAAATCGATGAGTTTATAATAAGGAATTGCATTAAATAAACATTAAATTTTAAAAATAAAAATATTTATTCTTAGTTCATGTATAATGAATGTTGTAAGAGAGTGAAATTTATGAATTCTTTACTTAAATCATTTAAAAAGTATTTATAAT
>Ga0325401_1004335_pt1 | contig 13369 bp, 10 predicted proteins | sample PopdelMetagenome_FD_205666 | JGI IMG/M metagenome (GOLD analysis project Ga0325401, IMG submission 205666) | Populus deltoides microbial communities from Bellville, Georgia, United States - Xylem-PdKOR-R2 | ecosystem: Host-associated > Plants > Phyllosphere > Stem > Wood/Secondary xylem | place...
AAAAAAAAAACCTATAATCTAGAGCAAAGCTCGGGTTAGATAGGTAGTATATACAAGATGCCATGGGCTGAATGAAAGGAAGCTGACAAATATCAGAAGCCCTAGAGCTCAATTGCCGAAAACCCATCAAACCCTATTTGGTCTAAAATGGGTGTAAACAAAAGCTAACCTCCCCCATTGAAGCCCAACACAAAAGTGACTAAAATCGAGCTCTCGATGTTAATTCGTTAACTACAACAACTATCCTGCAAACGGATGCATTCTATTAAAACTATTTCATCCATTAACCATTTAAAAAAAAAAAAAGACTAAAAGTAGGTCCCACTGAATCATTATTATGCTAAGCAACACTCATCCAATTCTTCTATCCTAAACACAACGCAATGCCAAAAGTAAATTCTCTCTCTGTCTCTCTCACATTCGCTTCTTGCAATCTTAACTCCTCTTTTCTTTCTCCACTTTAATAAAAAAACTCACTTTTTGAAACTTTTTGAAACTCATTGTCTCTTTTTCACGAGCTCTCTCTGCACTTGGTAAAAAAGAAAAAAAAGTTAGGGTTTCTCTTGTCTTTCTTCACCTCCAAAGCCAAACGATCATTATCTTCTCTTCGGAATCTCTCTTTTAAAGAAACCCATTCTAGTATTTCTTGCAATAATCCCAGTTTTGTGGTCTTTTGTTAAGTTTTAGCCCTCTATTATGTGAACCCCACCAAACACAACTGTGCCCGGTTGTTGTTTCTTCTTCTTCTGGTTAAAGTTTGAATCTTTCTTGTTATTTTCTGAGTTTTTGGGATCTAAATGGTGTTTTTATGGCACCCTAATACAGTTACTGTTAGTTCCTGACTTCTTTCTCTTTTGGGTCTTTTTTATTTTTTCTTTTTTGGCCTTGTGTTCTGTCTTGAGAGAGAGGTCATTGATAAAGACATTAGTGTCAAAAATAAAAAAGGAGAATAATTTGGGTTGATCTTGCTTTTTTGAAAACGTACATGTGAAGCAAAATTTAGTGTTGAACTTGATGGATTTTACTGTTTTTTTCATGAGTGTCTTTCTCCTTTTTCATCTCCCACTACTAGAATAGGAGCCTTCACTTCACTTGTTTCTCTTTGCAACCTCGAGAAACCTGTGAAATCTCTCCGATCAAGGTTGCTTTATGGTAATTTTGGTAGATCAAGCCTCTCTCACTATGGATAGCATTCATGTTTTAGCTTCACATTGTGTGAGAGATAGAGGCTTTTGGGGTAACATCTATGGAGATATGAATAGATTGTAGTATATGAAGATCTAGATGCTTATTTAGGTTGTAGGTTGTGTTTATTTATGTGTTTGTGGAGTTAGTTATATAGTTAGAAATTTGATAATGGAGGATATTGGGCTGGTTAAGCAAGGGTGGAAATGGTTGCAAACGCAGAAACATGTCTATTCACGGGTGAAAACTGCAGTGGGGTGTTTGAGGGACAAGATCGGAGTGTTTATAGAGAGGCATTGGCCTATGGTGTGCAGTGGATGTGCAAGATTTGGGAGGTTGATGCGTTTTATGTTGATTTATTGGAAAGATTGCGCTACGAGGGGTTTTAATTCTGTTATCAAACTGGGTTCGGCAGCTTTGCTTCTTATAATGTGGAGTTGCTTCCTTAGTCTCACTTCAATGTCTTGCTTGCTTTATGTACTACTTTGTATGGTATGTTCTCTTATTTTAGCCTTTTAACTTTCTGTTGTTGTTTGCACCTGATTCTTATTCTGATCATGTCGTTATCATTTTTTTATTTTTATTTTTATTTAGTAATCCAATCATTTGAATATGCATTTCCCGATTTATCAATGTTTGAGTTGTATGATGGTGTTCAAATTTATATTGTGGCATAATCAAGATGTCAGTAATCTTAGATAGTCTACTAATTAGCATCTGAATATCAGGTGGAGGGTGATTAAAATCACTGATAACAATGTGGAGTTTAATTTATGTTTTTGTACAATGCAAGGTTATTGGCTATCTGCCCTGATGATACCAATCTCGAAACTAGTTTGTCAACAAATGTGGTATAAGCTCCTGTGGGTTTTTCATGAAACCGAATTAAAAAATTAATGAATTGGATCCTGAAAGGCTAGGAACCTGACCATGAATCAATCCTACATAGCCCAATCACCAATTTGGCATGCCACTCTAGTGATGCAGTATCCCACAACTCTCTTACTGACTGAAATTCACCAGATTAAGAGAGAGATTATAGAAGAAAAGGTTCAAGTGTAAGCTCAGATCTCAATACCTGGTTAAATAAAATAAGAACTTAATAGAGCTGAAGTCTCAGAGGAGTGTTTGTGCATGTAACTGGGATTGACTAGCAATAAATCTAAAATTTTAGTTACAGGTAAACCTAGACTAGAAGAACACTTACCTCCTTTCAGGAAGTGCAAAATCTTAAGACTTTAAATTCAACAAATATAGAGTAATTATTATCCAAACTGAAGAGGTTTTTGAAGCTTATGTTTATAGGTTTAGTGCCTGAAGCTCCTGATCTCATTTAGTTCTAAATTAGCCTCCAATTCATTTGTTCTCTTGGGGGAGAAAATGACAGAGCTTTAATGCTGTGGTGATGTCTTTATGCTCACAACCTTCTCATTTGTCCACTTTCAGCTGCTCCCACATTTAGTTCTAAATTAGCCCACTATTCGTTTTATTTTATTTATTTTTCTGGCCAGGGGGGGAAGGGAGGATGATAGATTTTAAAGCTGTGATCATGTAACTGTACTGCTTTCAGCTTTTGATTGCTTCCATGCATTATCAATTTTTGACATTAAGCATTTGAGTTCATTAATAATCGTGGATCTGAAAGTTAGTGTAGTTTATAACAAAAATATCACTAAAAAGGTGGTTGGAGGTGATGGGTTTTCTATAAACCAACAAGGCCTTTAGATACATTGGCTTTGTTGGGGATTGTGATTCAAGTGAATTTTCTAAAAAAGGAAATTTCATTAGAATGCCACTGACAGTGGGTTCAATATTTCAGGGAGCTGCAGGAGCTGCTGTTCAGTATTTGGGCTACACTCCTGGACTTTTTATTGTAGGGCTATTTGCTATTTTAATTTTATGGATGTATGCTAACTTTTGGATAACTGGAACATTATTTATAGTTGGAGGTAAGTTGAGCTCCTAGTGCAAGTAGATGATTTTTTCCCCCCAACTTCGGGAAATTTAATTCGCTTCATTGTGTAAATGCAGGCTATTTGTTCTCTCTAAATCATGCACGGCTAGTGGTCTTAATGGCGACTATATATGCTATTTATTGTGTGAAAGTTCGAGTTGGATGGCATGGTGTTTTCCTATCAATAAACCTCACCTTTTTCTCAAATGATGTATTAAACTTTCTACTTCAATGGTGTGATAATGTTAGTGAAAGCACCCAATTTGAAGAGCATAAGGAATCTGAAACAGTTCTGGAAGATGAGTTCTCTGTGGAGTGTGAATTCTCGATTCCTGTTGATGAATCTGAAAAGGTGCAACCATGCAAATCATCTAGCCCAGCTGCTAGCTCATCTGTTGTGAATAACCAAAGAGAGTCTTCCACTAGAAAAGTAGTTGTAGAAGAAACAAGCTCAACCAATGAGATGAAAAGAATATTAGATAGTGTGGATCATTATGAAGCATTGGGATTTTCTCGCCACAAGCGAATTGATGTTGCTATTTTGAAAAAGGAATACCATAAAAAGGTAAGTGCCTCTTTTCTTCTAAAATTAACACCAGTAACCATTTTAGTTTTCTCACTTCTGAGAGGCCAAAGTGTATAGATAAATTAATCCTACTGGGCCATTACCCAATAGTTTAGCATCTTCTTATAAATTGTTTTGTGCAACTAAATGAGATATCACAATGGTTCACCAAGCATTCAAAATGGTCACATTAAACAAAACAAAAAAACCCTAGTACCAGAAAATTTGCTACAATAGGACCCTAGGAATGTAGCACACAAATCCATACATTCAGCCTGGCAGTTAAAAGGCCTGGTTTGGGTAAATGAAAGAGAACAATGTTTGGGGCAATACATGAATCCGCCATAGGCATCTGTCCTTTGATTTCCCAAGAAACCTGCATGTTGATTTTGCATAGATGTGTCCATAGCTGGTTAAAATGTCATTGTTGTGATATGTAAGCAAGATGAGTTGCTAGTACTGAATTTCAAACCCAAAACCCCCCCCCCCCCCCAAAAAAAAAAAAAAAAAAAAAAAAACACACACACACACACCCAACCCCCCCTACCTAAAAAATTAAATAGTTCATTCCTTTTCAAGTTCCTCTTATAGCATTCTCGTGCTGATCCTACAAGTCATGGAGTGGTGTCAAGTTGTTCTTGATGTATAAATCGATTATCCCTTGCCACGGAAAAAAAATACAAAACAAATAAATGCTGGGGTCAGTGGGGAATGGGGAGTAGGCTTACTGATTTCCTTTTTATCCTGTTAAATATGCAGGCCATGCGTGTCCATCCTGATAAAAATATGGGAAGCCCTTTAGCAAGTGAATCATTTAAGAAACTTCAATGTGCTTATGAGGTAAGCATCCACACTGAAAGTCTCTCTCTCACATAGAGTAAGTAATGAGAGATGAAACATGCAAAGCTAAGAATGTGTTGGTTATGTCTTTTTGCTGACCAAAATGATACAACGTACAGGTTCTGTCAGATTCTGTGAAGAAGAGAGACTATGATGAGCAACTGAGAAGGGAAGAATCTAAGACTAGGAGCGTATGTCAGAAGTCCCATGGTACTTCGTGTCAGGTAATTAATGCGGTGTTGCTTGTCATTATGTTTTTCTGCCTCATAGTCAATATTTGGAATTCTTTTTTTTTATTTGTCATTTGTGTGAAACTCATGAAAAAAAAAAATGAATAAAACAACCATATGTGGAGGAGGCTAAGATTCTGTTTGGCTTGATTTTTAATTATGATTTGTGACATTGAGTCATAATTCAAAAGTTATATTCTTATAAATAACTTGCACGATAAAAATGAGTTCAAATGACTTTAAGTTAGAAGTATGTTTGGTAAAAATGACTGAAGTTATCTTTTTGAAAGGAGAATAGTGCAAGTTAGAATGCACAAGTTAAAAATTTCAACTTTTGTCTAAAGAAAAATTTTGAGTCTATTTTGTAACAAACTTTTGATCAAGTTAAAAGTTGTTTCTAACCAATCATATGAATTTTCTTTGAGTCAAAAGTTAAAAAGAAAACAACTTAAATCATTTTGCTAAAATCATACCAAACATAACCTAAGACTGTTCCCCATGTGGAATCTTGTTATCAAACTAACATTTAATTGATGCATCTTTGTCTTGTGCAATGAGTTGTGAATACTGCCTTGGGTGCAATGGCTTTTCTTTAACTTGCCGCTATTGCTTCCTGAGAGCAATCACTTCTTTTAAAATGTTGAATGTCAGTTTATCCAGTTCTCCACCCTCTGAACCACACTTTGATGGAACCAGAACAGGATAATGATAAGGTATTTTTGTTTGAGAAAGCATAAATTGGGGCAACCCTTTGCAAACACGAAAATATATTTACCGGGGGATTTTATGTTTCACTTGGTATTTTTAACTTTAGGCTCATGAGTATTCATTAGTTGTAAACTGGCAAGGCATTGTAAGGTTGCTCAAAGTAGCAAGAGGTTTCTTTAATCTTGGGAACCTGCCTCCCAAGTCCAAGTCTATACGATATGTATGGCAGATATGTGAAGTTGCATGCTGAATTTTGAACTAATTCACATGGTTCTGAGTTAAATCACTGATAATAAGGAATATTATCAATTTCTAAGCCTATTACTGTTATAAGCAGGATAATCCAGATTACTGCTCTGAGGAATCCAGGCGGATACAGTGCACCAAATGTGGCATTTCACATATATGGGTGTGCACTAATAGGACCAAGGCCAAGGCAAGATGGTGTCAGGTCAGTCTTCCGATTCTCTCTCTCCAATTCTATTTTTCATCTAAAATTATATATAATAAGTAATTTTTGCTTCAGGATTGCTGCCAATATCATCAAGCCAAAGATGGAGATGGATGGGTTGAATATAAAGGCACATTGGTCTTCGATAGGCCTCAAAAGGTACATTCCTTTGTGTTGTTTTGTCTAGGTTGCAGTAAATATGTCTGATAATTCCACAGATTCATTTGAGGTTATATTGTGATTGTTGTTTTAATGATCTGTAATCTTGTCAACTGTTCATTATGCTAAGCATTTCAATTTCCTTTCTTTTAGATGGAGATTCCGCGTGCATTTGTTTGTGCTGAGAGCAAAATCTTTGATGTGTCAGAATGGGCCATTTGTCAGGTCTGTAGCTCCTTTTCATGTGTTTGCTGATTTTGTTTTCTTTTTTTAGATATGCCATTGCAACTCTTGTGAAGGAAAAAAGAAGTATTACAATTTCATGATCTGTGAAATTTACAACTCCAAGCTCATTTGCCTTGCTGAACTTAGGGTTTTTTCAGACATTAATTGGGATGCAAGACAGTAGAATTAGTTATCTAAAAGAAAGCAGTATAAAAAAAACTTAACTATTGTTCATAGGATTTAAAGGATCACTCCTTAATGAAAGCACCACTTACTCATCAAGTTAATCAAAGGTCTGCCCTATATTCATAATATTTATTATGCTGAAATTGAAAGAATACAAGCATTTACTAATCATAGACATGGACTCCTAAATAAGAAATACATGTTCTTATTTTGACTGGGAAAGGAAAATCTAAATCTTCTTAATTAGAAATTTTCATAATTCTTAAATAGCTATAAAGTATTTCTCTTCATATAAAATTTACTGAAATTCCAAATTGCCCTTTTGTAAATCCAAGGCTGAATCAAATACCCTTGATAAAAACATGCTGTTGAGTCTAAATCCCATGTTAATGGATTTTGAGATACCTAATTTTATCTGATTTGCTTTCTGAAAAATGAAAGGAAAGCTATAAAGGTAGCAAAAAAAAAACAGGCCACTTGCTGCCCTTTCCACTTTGTTAGATTCACACTTGGGAGATTGTCGGACGAGAAGATCCTATGTTCCAGCTAAAAGTGCCTTTCCATGTTGGCATATTTCATACTATTTTTCTCACTGTCGACTTGAGGTTCACTTCATTATTTCCAACTATCATTAATGGAAATGACTGTTGACTGGATCTTTCAATTCCTCATGACAGTCTTGCATCGTTGGTGCCTATGACTTGAATATTGACTGATTCAATTATAAGCAGATATTAGTCACTTTCCAGTATTTTAAATCATAAAAACTCTTTGCAGGGAATGCAATGTCGGCCCAACACCCATAGGCCAAGCTTCCATGTAAACATGGTTGGCTTGGAGAAGACTCAACGGTCAAACTCGAGCAGATATCCATGGGACTTGGATGCTGAAATGATGGATGAGGATGAAGAAGAATTCGAGCTGTGGCTTCAGCAGGCCCTGGCATCGGGCCTTTTTTGTGAGACCTCCAAACGTAGAAAGAGTTGGAGTCCTTTTAAGCTGCCTCAAAAGAAAGGGAAAAAGCAATGGCGAAGGACATCAACTTGAATAGATTCCCATCACAAGCAAAAAAATGGAACCGCATTTTCTTGCCTTTGTTGTGGGGTGATTGGTTTGGATCAAGATCACCTGTTTCAAGTTAAGGAAATGTGATTTGGTGATTTGAGAATCCAGAAAACAAAAAAAGACATGGGTTTTGCCTGAGTTTTGGAGCAATTTTCAACTTTGTAACTGGCAGTTGCCCTCCTTGCATCATTTGACTTTTCATTCAATGTCTGAATACCCCACCCCCAAGGAAGAAAAAAATTAATATACATTTTACACAAGCAGCACATAATGTTAGCCTTGGTGAAATGACTTTCAATCTTTTGTACATATTTTTTTTTTCTTTTCAATAAATATCTCATTTACTTAAGGTTCTCTTTACTTGCCGCTTGGTAAGAATTACAACTTATGCATTGTATTTTTTTTTCCTTATATAATTACTATATATGCAGTTTTGGGTGGTCTTGGAAAGTCAATTCACAGGAGCGTGCATTTCAAGACCTTGGCCAGGCAAAATGGTTTTAGGGTATGGTCGATAAATTGGAAGGACGGAAAAGACAATTGGAAGAGTAGAAAAGTCTTGATTGAAGGGGATCGTCGCCTGTTTCTTCAAGGAGTGAGAATGGTCTACGAAGTCTTTGCCCTCATTCCACGTTAATCAACAAATTCTTTTCACCCATTTATCATTCAACAGCCATCTTTTTTAAGCTAGTGTGTACACATTCAGCTTCAGAAACAGAGAACTCATTTGGAACTTGAAATTTTATGAGCTGTTCATGATCCTCCGTGGATTTCTCATTCCCTTATCAACTTTTCTGGTAATTAATGTCATTGGAACAGACATGGAAACCAGATGTATAATTGGGTGCAAAAGGGGAGGGGGTGAATGAGGGAGACGGGAAGAGTGAAGGTGAGAACAAACCATTGCATGCTATCTTTTACATCACTGGAATTTGTCCATTTACAGGTGAGTAAGAAATTGTATGTTTATGTGTGTAAGGGATGGTCGCAGAATTTACAAGCTCAAAAAAATCAAAAATAGAATAAAATAAATGTAATGGGAATTTCTCTCGCGTTGATGTTTAAATGCTCCGATTATATAATTCCGTGAAAGCCGTCATGGTTACACTTGATGAGTTTTCTGATGTCAATATTGAAGTGTCCTGGTTGTCCGACGCAGAAGATACATTAAAGGATGTTGAAGCAGATGCTTTGGTCTTGGAGGGAGCTCGTACTTTGAGGTCCATGAAATCAGAAATCAGGCCTGGCTTTGTTATCCTTCTCTCATCAAAATTCTTCCGGCCAGTCAGCATTTTGACTACAGTAGACATAGAAGGCCGGAGATTTGGATCATCTTGGGTGCAGAGGAGACCAATTTTTAGAAACCTACAAGCCTCCTCAGCATTAAAGTCACCATTTAATGATGCATCTACCAGGGAAACCAGCTCCCTTCGCTCATAAAGTTCCCAGGTCTGCAAAGGTAGAACCAAATAATAGTCAGCTAGTGCCCCCGAGTGTGAGTTAATCGTGATTGTTGATTATTCATGTAAATGTTTTCTCTACGTAAAATGTTGGATATCAAGAAAAAGAATGGATGAAAAACAAGCATTGCAATCAGAAAATGCTCAATCCATGTAATAAAGCCAGTAACTTGACATTTCAATCACTTCAAACATAGTAGCAAGGACTCAAGAAATTCATCATACCCGTTCTAAGAGGTATTGTTCTTCAACAGGTAATCGTGTATTTGTGTTATTTCTCCCACTAACAATTTCCAAAAGGAGGACACCGAAACTATAGAGATCTGCTTTCCGAGTCAATTTCCCCCTTATTGCATACTCTGGTGCCAGATAACCTCTGAAGCAACAAACAGAGAAGAAAGTTAAGCAGCTAAGCTTATAAATATAATCCATGCTTAAAATAAGATTCTTCAAAGAAGCTGAGTAGCACTAAATACAGGTTCTGTGCTCATAAAGGGCAGCATCTGGGAAATCTAATCAAGAAATACAACAACCGGATTTTGGTTCTGCGACACAACTAATTTATAAAGCTTTCCAGACAAAAAAGACCAACATTGTGAAAAGGCAACTGCAATGGTTCCATATGTGTTAATCACTCCATATACTGTGTTTGCAGTTTGCACAGCATAGCTACATTATAGATCCAATAACAAGTCGAATATGAATTATTCAATTTGAAACGAGTAATAACACAAGGAAACTTACAGTGTTCCAGCTACTCGTGTACTGACATGAGTCTGGTTGTCTGGTATAAGCTTAGCCAGACCAAAATCTGAAATTTTCGCAGTTAGGTCTTTGTCAAGAAGAATATTGCTTGCTTTGATATCTCTATGAACGATGTATGGTTTGACTTCCTCGTGAAGGAAAGTAAGCCCTCTTGCCACCCCAATGCATATCTTAGTCCGTGTTCTCCAACTAAACTGGATATTGCTGTGACTATGACCTCCATCTGAAAGTGAAAAAATACTTGAGCACTCAGATGCCAATCGATTCATCGAATAAAAGCAAGCTTTGCATAAATCATATGGGTTCATATGCATATGCATATGCATGTGCATATATGTTTACTGGTACCAAGATTCTCAGTGTAATAAAAGCAGATAAGTATATTTTGAGAGGAATATATACATGAATTGTTCATGAAGTTTCAAGCTCAAAAAGGCAGAACTATTTTTCAATGGTGTAAACCAAAACATCAGTATTTCAAAAGAAGAAGATATTCAAGAATTACCAAGAAGAGCTTGCGCAAGGCTATTGTTCTCAAGGTAATTGTAAACTAAAATTCTGTGATTATCTTCTACGCAACATCCATACAGCTTAACCAAGTTTTCATGCTCTATCTCTGACATTGCTTTGATCTCTGCTAAGAACTCTTCCACCCCTTGTCTCGACTCGGCTGAAAGAACTTTTATAGCAGCTATCTTCCCATGTTTTAGCCGTCCCTGAACATCCATAATCATTTCTTAAGTACCATTCACAATTAAAAGAAACACAAAAATACCATATAAAACTACTTTGATATCATTAGTCATGTATTATAATAACAATCATACAGTTACCTTGTATACAGAACCAAAACCACCCTCCCCAATTTTGTTGGCCGTACTAAAACCTTCGGTGGCATTTCTTAATTCCCTGTAGGTGTAACATCTAACATTCTGAATGCTACCAAGTTCTGTTACGAAATAAAACAATAAGAACCTTCATATTGACAGGAAAACAAGGATGTGAATTAAAAAGAAAACTTCATTTCTTGCACATGGCAGGTTATGACCCTATTGAAACAAGTCTCTCCACAGGCCTTTCCAGACAAGATACATATAAATCTGTCTATTTATGAGCACAAGCACACTCAAACACACAAAATTTATCAGCAGTCTACCTTCATCATCTCTACCCATATGTTGAGATTCTTGAGAAGAATCTATCCGTCTACCACATAAGAAAGAAAAACAAGTCATGTCTGTTTGTTCTGCCAGTGAACAGCCCTTCTATAGCAACCTTCAAAAGCTTGAAATAAACAACTTCAAAGACCAACAAACCTGAATCATCATAAACACAATTAACCTCAGGTACTTAATCCAGAATAATGAAATGAAATACCACAGCTTTGGGAAAGATTGATGTGTTTATAAATCTTTGGACATATCAAACCCTAAATGCATGGAACTGAAAGCTAACAGCCAATATCACGCTTAGACACAGACTACTAAAGATTAAAGAGGAAAAAATGGTACTACATAAATCAACTGCAGATGGATCCTAAGAGTTTAATTACAGCTTATGTTTTGTGCGTTATTTGTCTATCAATGTCATCGAGAACTGATTTCCTCCCTACCCTTTTATTTCCTCCTATAATTATGATCATTCCCAACTCATAAGTAGCTAGACAGAACATCGAATGAATATTTTGGTGCTAATCTTGACTCCGTTTTTCATTTTGAAACGAAGAACAGAAATTAAAATCACATCAAAATCGTGAAGAAACATAAAAAAAGTTAATTGGAAATGTTGAGTAAGATCATGAAAAATAGACCAAAAAAGAAAGAAATATCAGCAAACAGAAGCATATCAGAGAAAAAGAAACCCCACAAGAAACAGATAGCCAAAAGGAAAAACAGAACGAAAACAACAAGAAGCTGAAAAAAGCACACAACTAAGAGCAAAAAGAAAAACTCACCCTGAACAAAAGAAGAGATCAGGAGACGAAACAGACAGAGAAGATTGATTGTCCTGAAGAGAAAGATGTCTACAGCTCTAACCAGGAGAGAGAAGCACCTTGCTGATTAATAGGTCCATGAAGAAAAGCGCACGTTCTTTGAACTTGGTTTTTTCCACGAAAGCGAGGAGCTGGCGACTGACTTTCACAAACAAAAAACAAAAGTGATAGTGTCAGTCTCCTTTCTTGTTTGCTTCCGCGCTCCAAAATAAAGAAAGTGTCAACGACATTTTAAAACTTTACTTAATATTTGGTAATCGTATTTGGCTATGGTAAAACCGGTTTTTCATTAAATTTTTTTAAATTAAATTAATTTTTTTATTTTTTTTAATTTTTTTAATATGTTAATATCAAAAAATAATTTTTTTTTAAAAAAATATTATTTTAATGCATCTAAATCTCATTTTTAAAAACAACTTCAACTACACTTTTAAATATCCGTTTAGAAACACGGCCAACCCGTGTTTTCAAAAAGTTTAAAATTATTTTTTGCTAAATTTTTTTTTATATATGTTTTGAATTGTTTTGATGTGCTGCTCTTAAAAATAATTTTTTAAAAATAAAAAAATATTATTTTGATGCATTTCGGTATTAAAAACACTTTGAAAAACAACCGCAACCACACTCCCAAATATTATAAAAGTTATAGATCAACTCAAGTTGTAATTTAAAAAAATAAAGTTATTTTATAGTTTTTTTTTAATAAAACAATTGGTTTAAAGTAAGACTCAACTCAAGTTATGTTTTAAATTAACAATTAATTAAATTGACTTAATAAGTCTAGCTAAATTTTATACTTATGCTTCTTCTTCTTCTTTTTGCAAGTAGATTTGTTTTTTACACTAACCTTTAACTTTTTAAACCAAGTCTGTGTTCAATATTATTTTATTAACCTGCGTTCAGCCATAGATTATATTAAATTTTTTAAAAGTTAAAAAAATTATTAAGAATATAATTTTTTTTAATAATATTATTAAACCTGACTAAATAAATCAAACTTAAAACCTCTAGCAGGCTATTTTCCTAGTTTTCAATTCATAAGAGGGTCTCTCAATCAACTAAAAAGACATAGGTTATCATCGTCATCTCTAAGCCAGCATTCATGATATCAACCATACTGTGCAAAAAGCCAACCTTAGAGCTACACCGAACCATTCATATATTTATTTATTTATTTATTTCTTAACATTTTTATTTCACTTCAATTAAAAATTCTAAAAAGGTATTTGAAAATGTAATATTAATTACTTTTTAAAATATTTTTCACTTAAAAATACATCAAAATAATTTAATAAAATATAGCTATGGTCTAGTTTTCATATATAACATCTAACCGATGAGCTAGTTAGAGCTAGTTAGTCTAGGGGATTCATATATATATAACATGTTAGAGAATAATATAAATTATATCTTGAAACCTTACCTTACAGCTTAAACTATTAGGTTGAGATAGTTCTTTGATATGGTAGCAGAGCCTTATGACCAAGCGATTACGAGTTCGAATCTCATCATCCCTATTTATTTGATAAAATTCAAGCACAAGGTGATGTGGGCATATGCAAATTTCAAATCCAAAGGGCTTT
>Ga0325401_1004336_pt1 | contig 13365 bp, 3 predicted proteins | sample PopdelMetagenome_FD_205666 | JGI IMG/M metagenome (GOLD analysis project Ga0325401, IMG submission 205666) | Populus deltoides microbial communities from Bellville, Georgia, United States - Xylem-PdKOR-R2 | ecosystem: Host-associated > Plants > Phyllosphere > Stem > Wood/Secondary xylem | place...
AAATGACTTTGCTAGATGAAGGTTAGGTCATGTGATAGTCCACAGAGTTTAGCAGAGATGATGACTCGATTGTCAAAATTAAAAAAATCAGACACTTAAATGAACAAAATTAAAAATTTGACAATCAATTGTAAAACCAGATAAGTTCAAGCACTCAAAATCGTGTTTAATCATTTGCTTTTGATTGCGTGATTCAAACCCTTAAATGCTCATCCATATTAAACAACCTCTCACGCATATACCTAATCAACCCTACAACAATTACCTATTAAAGATTCAACCTAAAATCTCTTAAAACGTTGTTCAAGCCACCTTGCATCAGAATGAAAGAGGAAAATTTACAGACTCGTGCTTGCAGCTACCCACACTTCCATTATAATGATTACTTTCCCTATATCTGCTACGAATAGGAATGAGCTAAGACCACAGTGATTCTTACTGGTCGATACGGCTCCATTCCAAAGTTGTAACCTTTGCTGATATATAAAGGAAATACCCATCCTTCAAATTTTCATATTTAACGGAATTGCATTGAGCATGTAAATATGAATATGCATATTGTATTTTTACTAATTCTAAAAACATTTTAGTGTTTCCAGACTGTAACTGTCTTTTACGATGATAAAATTCTGAAACTACATCACAACAAAACAACCTACCTAATATGATACATTTCGAAGGCAAAATAATTCATATTATAAAAGGTATAATAAAAAAAAAATAAGAAAAGAAACCTGGTTACGGAAGATGATGTATGCGAGACAGAGATACACCAGAAGGAAGGGCAGAATGACTGGAGCTAGGAAGAAATACGTAATGCCAAGAAGTCCAAAGAAAAGAATCCTCGGAATGTCCTTGTGGTAAGGAATAGATGGAACTTCAATTCCTTCATCCGTACTTTTAGCACAACACTTAGTTGTTAGATGGCAAATTAGGGGAAATATGCGAGCAAGTTCTGATGTAGTGCTCGTCCATCCAGAAGTGACAACATAAGCAATGAAAAATGACGCCTGCAAAAAATTAAAATTTGTCACGTTCTTGTTTTGTTATATCTCGCAGTAATTTGTCAATCAGACAATAGCTATCATGAATCTCTTAATCGGCTATTTCAGTCCTCAAAGCGAGAGGCCACTAAATTTTGTTCAGTTATCAGTCGTTGATGATGTTTTCACCCCTCCAGTACACAAAATGCCCTCAGATTATCTCCTTTCACTTCAAAGAAATTCATTCGTATTCTGTTTTTTAGTGTCTTTCCAATATTGAGAAGAGGATTGGAGAGCAATGCGAGATAGAATTGATAGAAAGAATGAGTATTCAGCAAACATGTTAGGTTTCTCTGCTTCCAAAAACACACACACTTCTCTCTCGTAACAAATTGAAAATTTTGTGATAAGATTTCAGTAACACACACTCACCTGAGCTGGAACAGCAACAGCCAACTTTGCAGGAATATTCTTGAGGTCAAGAAAGATGGAAAACTGATAAAATATGGACCCAGAAAATGCAGTGGCGAAGAAGACGTTCCATATTGTGAACCAGAGTACTTTCTTACATGCACTCTTTTCTATCATGCTATGAGAAATGTATCCTTGAATGGAGGAAAGGAACACCATGATTGGGGCCACGGCCTTTAGGAACAACTGAAGAATCAGACTAGGTAGATATCCTGTAATTACTTGACTGACAAATGATCTGCGAGTAAGATCACAAAATTTAGTATCTTGCATCGTTGTGGAAGAATAAATCCAGCTATAATTGAGTAATTGTTATGAATCACCTCAATGATATGTGTAAAAGAAAAACAACTTTTCTAATCCCAACCAAAACAACAGTAGAAATAATTCAGTGTGCTCTTTCTATCTGTTAGCACATTTCAGATATGTCCTGTGTCAATTTGGGGAGAGCATGCTTTGAAAAGTAAAAGAGATACAATAGAAACGCCTTGAAATACGCTTTGAGAAACATGGCACAACATTGGACTCTGAAAACCCACTGGAAAAGGTTGCTGCAGTTTATCAAGGAAATACTTTTCTTCCAAAATCACAAAAAAAGTGAGCTTAATGCACTGATTATTGATAATCTAGAGCAGCACATGACACCAAATGCCATATCAATCAATTGAAGCATCCAATAAGAGGGTTCAACAATGGCAATAGAAGATCCCTAGAGAAATTACATATGAAAAACTCTGAATTATTCCATTTATACTGTTCAGCATAAATCCTTACTATTCATAATCCTGGCCACCCATTGAAATCTTATCATATAGACATTCATGAAATGGATACTAGAGGCAAGTGCTCCAGGACATGCTCTAAAATACCAGTGGCCATTCTTTGCTGACAGTACCAATGGACGACTTCAATTCATAGTAGGAAACAAGTAGATGGCAAGAGAGAGTGAGAGGTTTTCAAGTAGATGAGGGTTGAATTGTCAAGGATGATATGATGGCAACACTGATAGTACAAAGACTTGAGATCATTACTTACATGTCTAGAATGCTTTTCAGGAATGGAAACCAAACTTCCAGCTGACTCAGGTTAGTGAGACCTTGTACAACTACAACAGGAATAAGGAACAAAATTGTAAGAAGAATACATGCAACTACAACCACAAGCTTAGAAATCCATCTTCGCATGAATGATGATGAAAGAAAAGGCCAATAGACATCATCAGGTGCAGGAGCTTCTTCTGTGAGCCAGTGTGTGGGGTTGATTGATTGTTGCAGATGGAAAACAGTGGAAGCACCATACCGCGACTTGAATGACACAAAGGCAGCATGAGTATCCTTTAACAAGAGAAAGAACGTAAATTAATAGCATGCACCACCACAACACTAAAAAGGTACAAAAAGAAAATCTAAAGAAACTAATCAAAAGGAGTGGATATCAATGGCAAGAATACACATTATGGGTCAGCACAACACCAAAAAAGTATAAAAAGAAAATCTAAAGAAACTAAACAGAGGGCGTGGCAATCAATGGCAAGAATACACGTTATGGGCATCAGCTTGATTTTGGAAAACTAGGATTTCATAGTCATCCTCTACCTGAAGATGATGAGTTAATATGAAACATTCCAGTCAGAGTACAATGGCTGCTACCATGAGACTATAAGTACTTCAGAAAAATCAAAGTACTGCAAAGTATCAGGTTGATTAGTGCTTTAGAGCTGTGATGAAAATGAATTCCAAAATAAACCATCCAAAACTGGTATAAGCAAGTACACAAGCATGTATTTGAGCGCACCTAGACTCTGGACAAAAAAATGGTGCACTGACACAGAATGTTATCTCCTTTGGGGAAGCGGGTTGAAGGAGAGAGGGTAGGGTTGTTATCTTTCTTTGGGGTTGGGTGGGAGAGGAAAGGGCAGGGTTGTCATTTGTATTTATCCATGAGCTCTAAAACTGACAGAAACATTCAAGGACTGATTAATTCAAATCTGTGCTTCAAAATTTTGACTTGGGTTATTCTTTTGCAATATTACAATTTCACAAAAATTGATCTCCAGCAAATTCTTAACAGGAGAACAAAATTCAACCAACTTTCTTACTTGTTTTAATCGAGAGAAAAATCATGTTGACCAACAATATCATTCAAGCATGGCTACCTTTTATTTTTTGAGAAAAAATAAATGGTACTGTAATGCTATAAACATTTTGATTCGTGAATAACACTATTTACCAAGATACATGCAAATGCATTTTACAACTTAAACATTGTTCAATGTTACTAAATTTGATACTGGTGATGCGCACCACATTTTAAAGGATTTCAACACCTTCATGCATATTTGATGGTTATTTTAACTGTTGAATAAGGTATAAATTTGACAATTAAAGAATGTCAGTGGAAGTAAAATAATAGTGAAAGGAGCACCACATACTTCTGCCAATAAAGCCTCTGATTGCTTCAATCTCACATTCTGCTCCAAGTCATCTAACCTCTTCCCATAATGATCCAAAAGATCAACCTTATGTCCACACAATCCAACTCGCTTATACTTCTGTTCAGATGGTTCTGATTGCAAGTGAAGAAGCCTCTTGTACAATTTGTTTGCATCTTTCTGAACCCCAAGGAAAAAACGAGGAAATAAATGCAAAGTAATTTAAAGGGAGCTTAGATATATAGAAAAAGGGAAAGAGACAAACATTGGTGACAATGGTGAGAGAAGAAAAAGACATTACTTACAATGAGGCTCTGAACTTTGCTAGTTCGACGAAGAACTGTATGTGAAAGATATGTGGTAGGGTGATACTCTGTAAAGAAGCTCTCAACACTGTCACTGACACTGCTTCCAACTGAGACAGGGATATTGCGAACTAAAATGGTGAACTGATGTGGCTGAGGTTTGGCTGAATAAAAATATGCAATCCTTTTTGAAGAAATATAGTTATATTCCTACAGAATCAAATACCCGTCAGCAGCTGTTTATGTATCAAGAAATAACTTATTAATACATTTTATCAGTTCATCACGAGAGAATTATAACCAACACCCTGCTAAATAATTAACAGTCTCCTGTCCATACAAACAATGTGTGTAGATCTACACCAAAATATAAATCTGATTTATCCCCTGATCAATGAAAATGGAAAACTTACATTCACAGTCCTAGGCAAAAGGATTTGAAGGTGGTCAAATTCTGCTAAAATAAGGATTCACAATAAGATATAACCGCATAAAATGGAACTTACATAATACAGTAGATAGCATATGAAAATAGTGACAGCATATACAGCAGAGAAGTGAATCCATAACCTGCAAAAATGGCCAAAATGCGTGAGTTTCTCTACACAGTACACACAAACTTGCTTAATAAAGTAGATAGAAGATGAAAAAAATGACAACATATACAGCAGAGAAGTGAATCCATGACCTGCTAAAAAATTGCCAAAATGCGTGACTTCCTCTACACAGTACACTATCCTTACCATAAGAATATTACACTGCCTGCTATCCTGGATGTGTTACAAAGTTAATTCATTTCCAGGCCCTCACCAAAGCATAAATATGTGAATGTTTAATGTGAAATCGAGTTGTCCTACTCGGATTTGCTTCAAATTAACTGTGTATGAGTTATGTAACAAGTGGATTCTTAATTATAGATGAAAACTATTTTCCATAATGAATGGAAGCCCAAATGAGCTAACACCATTCAGACAATGAGTAGCATTTTCTAGGCAAATCGGTCATTTGGATGGAAACCCTTATTCTTTTTGGGTTCGGATTGACACCTCTCCTATACAAAACTATTAATAGACCCATTATGTCACCTTCCATCCAATTCTCCGTTAAAAACTCACTTGGTATTCATGGGTGATGTAATCAACAACACCTAAAACAAATATGCTTTTGAGCTTCATCAATAAAGCAGATAAAAAAAAAGAAAAAAGATCTAGAGCTAAAAGCATTAGAAAGAGTTTCAAATTAGCATTCTAATCATCAAAGCCATTGTAATATTGCTAAAAAAAATCAACCAAGTCATGCAACTGAATATAAATGCAAGCAACCTTATCTGCATGATGAAGGACAATTTCCAGAATTATGGGTTCAGACAAGGGTTTTTTTTTTTTTTTCGATAAGGGTTCAGACAAAGGTTGCTGCTGCATATGTTCAAAATGAGAAATGAAGTTTATAATTGAGTTTTACATCTCAAGGCTAAAATAAAAGTGGATAATCGAGTGAGAACTGCAGGAATCAAAAGAAGCAGCAGTTAAAGCAAATATAACTTCAGAAGCAATTTAAGCCTCAAGAAATTAAGACTATTCACATGGATACTTTTAGCATGTTAGAACTTCTTAAATAAATTGACTGCACATGTTAAAGCCAGATTTGCAGATCATACTTACAACTTTGAGCCACTATTTACATTTGAAATGGTAAATGCATCCAGTGAGCTAGTATACAAATCAGCAAAATCAATTTGGTCAAGCTCAGTCCCCGAACAGTTCACTGGGAGAAGAATAAGTATTCCTATTATCCCAGCGAATGAAAACACTTTCAAACTGCAGTATTCAGATAAAGCAAGAAAATAAGGCTTTGTTAAATGGCAGATTAAAAAGCTTCCTTGAATATGACTAGAATTACCAGAAAGTTATCATTCGCATATACACCACAGCATCCAAGCCTGAAGAAGATAACATTTCCTCTTCAGATAGCTTCCATGCCTTTGACAACCAACCAGCAGATGGTAATAGCCTTTCAAGATTGAAACGGCTTCCCTGTTTAGAACTCCCTTCCGCGAGCAAGCGCGGTGCAAAAACTTCATAATAACTCGGTTGTTTCTTCAATATAGAATACAGTACCAGGAATATAACACATAGAGCAGAGTTTATCCCCACTGATGTTAGAATAGCCGAGACGAGCATTTCAGCAGACCAATCTCAAAACCTCGAGAAAGACGAACGAACTTCTACACCGCAGCAAGAACAGGGACAAATATTTAACACCCTAAGAAAATTGCACTCTAATTACAATTAAGACATGATAATCACTTTGTTACTTCAAATTAATCATGGATTAATATGACTTAATTACACTGCTCCTCTCACTCCCGGTCGAAGCTACCATCGATTAAAAATAAAATAAATCTAATGCAAAACTTGATTAATTTTGATTACTTTCATAAAGTTGATCGAGAAGTAAAAAAATGATGCCACGGAAAAGAAACCTACATAAGAAAATCGAAAGCAAAAAAAAACCGTCAACGGAGAAAATCCACACCTCGTGCTCTTTGGATTCTGCTGCAGCAGCAGCTGCTTGTAAGAGAAGCAAAATGTTCTTCTGAGTAAAGAATTCAAAAACAAATCTAACGTGAGGTGCAATCGTAAGTTCTTAACGGTAGAGACGTAGAGTAGAGACTTGCAGTAGTAGAATCTGGTACTGTTCTGGAGAGATCGTTGTGAGCAGCTAAACCGTGTATACTGAGATTGCTTATTTGAGTTTGTTGAGCTTGATTAATTGCCAGTAATACCCCTGCTGGTATCATGTTCGTTGCTTGTCAAGACGGCCAGTAAAACGCGAATGACGGGTGATCGATGCGTTTGTTTGGCGGTGGGAGACAGGGATGATTTGGGGATTTACCGAGGGAATGGGAGGAACGGCTGGTAGTCAACTTTGAGTGTCGACACTAACTAGTAAGTAGCAACTACTATTCCCAGTCGACACTCCTTTGAGCGTCGTCATCTAGGGACCACGTGTTTCCTTCGTTCTCTCTTTATAAAGCATGGCTTGAGCGGTGCTTCCATGGAGAAACGAAAAAACAATGAACCTATTTTTAAGGATCGTTTAGGATTATGATAGTGAAAATAAAAAATTTTATTAAATAAAAAAATTTTATTTTTAAAAATAAAATTTAACATTGGTACATCAGAATAATCTAAAACTATATAAAAAATTTTCATTTTAAATAAAAAAAATCAAAATTTAAAATAACACGATCTTTTTGTGAAAGATAAAAAAGAGATTTTACTCTTTGAATGGTCTTTTTAAATAAAAAACAACAATATGCCCTCATGTTGTTCCAGACTTGATTCAAATAAAGAAAATAAGTACATACTTAGCTAAGGTTGCATTCAATATTCCTTGATTTTTTATGAAAATATAAAATTAAAAAAATAATAATTAAAATGAAAAGGATGTTAAATATGGATGGTATGTCATAAAGTTTGCAAAAAAAGTATTTTGATCCTTAAATTTTAAAAATCACACAAATTATACAATTTCATTACCTTAATACCTTTTCAATTCAATTTTGTGCAAAAATTTATTTTTATTATTTTTTTAGTCTTTGATTGAAAAGTGAGAGAGAGGTCATCAGATTCTAATGATAAAAAGAGAAAAGTGTCATTGACACCGATTTACACTACCAAAATAGATGATATTTGTGTCAAATAATTTCATTTAATGAGAGGAATTCATATTATGTGTTTTTTATCTTTAAAGTTCATAAAAAAAGATCCAGGCTCGGGTTGATTTTTGGTTTTTAAGATTTTTTTTAGGTTTATTGATGTCATACATGGGTTTATCACGGTTCCTACGGTGTTTTATATGTGTTTTAGGTAAAAAATTAGTTGAAAAAAACTGGTATTTGAGTAAAAAAAAAAAACTTTAAGCTCTAACTTTCATGCCACCATAGTAGCCAAAATTTGGGTAAATCAGATGATGCATTGTCTATTTTTTTTTTTAAAAAAATAAGGTGGATGACATGTCATCCACACCAATTGCAAACAAAAAAAAAATCAAGGGTCCATTCACGCAAGCCCTGCTCCTGCTAGGCCCAACAACGTCTGACTATTTTTTTTTTAATTCTTTTTTTAATTAATGATTACTTTTTATGGTTTTTCTCTATATTTTTAAAATTTATATTTAAATTAGTACACCTTCTCTCTTTCATTTTATTTAGAGAGTATATTTTGAATATAGATTATTTTTTAACTATGCATTTAAATTTGAAGAGTTTTTCTAATTTATCTATAATTTTTTTTAATCTTGTGTATGGATGAAATTTATTTTTTAAATAAAAAAATATTTTAAGATAATATTTATTACACATGTAGCCTTGCATTATGTTTTTTCTCCCTTTTTATTTTGTTTAATCAAATTAATTGTGTTTCTATTTCTATTATCGTTTACTTAAATAACAAATTAGTTCAATAAACAAATATAGCAAACACAATCAAGTAAATATTTCATCTTTTAATATTAAATATTTTTATTTGTATCTGTTTCTTGATTTTTAAAGTTTTATTTTCAGGTATCATTAATGATTATTTATTTATTTATTTGCATACATAGTCTCAATCTATTTGATTATATATATATATATATATATGAATTTTTTTTAATTTGAACTCTGATTTTAAAACTACAAAAATGTATTAAAAAAACCTATATATACAATTTCTTTACAGGAAATAAAAATATCTTACATGTGACCGAGCACAGATCACATAACTAGTTATGACCTAACTGTATAATATACTAATCACTAGTTGAAGAAGTATTGCAGTGAGAAATATCACCCATCAAGGCTTTCTCTAAAAATTTAATTGCAACCGTGACTTCAATTTTTTTAAGTAGTGTTTAGTATTGTGATAATAATTGTTTTTTGAAGTATTTTTGTTTAGAAATACATGAAAATAATATTTTTTTTTATTATTTTAAAATTTATTTTTGATACTAGCATGTCAAAAAAATCTAAATATATATAAAAAATTAATTTGAAACAAAAAAATTAAAATTTTGTAAAACGTGGTTTCCATACAAAAACAAACAGGTTCTAACTTGTAAAGAAAACCTCACTGCTGTTGATGTGATATTTACGAGTGTGGTAATAGTTACTTTTTAAAATGATTTTCACTCAAAAATATATCAAAATAGTATTTTTATTATTATTTAAAAATTATTTTTAATATAAACATATCAAAATAATAAACATAAACATTTTTTTTTCTTTCATAAAACATGATTTCAAACGAAATTCCAAATAGCGCGAAATATAACATCAAATCATCAATGCAAAAGCGCGGGTCGAAGCCAAGGAGTGGCGCGGTCCATCGTATCTAACGAGAGGGCTAATTTCGTCAATGTCCCAGGAGATCGGTGGGATTCCATTCAAATCCTTTTGTCTACCGCGCAAAACCATTTTCACGCATTTTTTGCGCTTAAAGATCCACGAAAATACTCCCTCATTTTCCGAAAACAACACTCTATCTTTAAAACACATTGTCAAACAACGAAACAATATAAAAATTTAATTTCAATTTTTTTAATAATAAAGCTTCAAATTGTCGTAATAAAATTATATGATTCTGATAATAGCAGATGTCTTATAACGTGAGCTCTAATTTACAATGATATTGGTTAATTTAAAATTGTATGTTCCTACAATTGTTTTATATTTTTATGAATTTTTTATTTTTGAGTTTTTGAAATTCATTAATGGAAATTTATCATGTAAGATTAATATCTTAGATCAAAGTATATGAATAAATATGGAAGTTATAAAATATTTAAAAAAATAAAAAAATTCAAATTTTTTGCTTCGATATATTCGTCAGTCCCTAAATTTACCCAAGTTTTGTCTAAAAAATCAAAGAAAGAAAAATTTTTTTTTCCTTCTTATTTTTCTAACCAAACAAGTTACGGTTGTGAATTGTAAACTATATTTTTTTTTATGTAATTCACTTTCCGGGAAATCAATTTCTAAATTTTCCTGCGTTTGTTTGTGTTTAGAAAAGTTGGTCAACAGAAAATACTTTTCAGTCAAAGGAAAAATTAGCTTGGTTTCCAAGAAAGTGTTTTCCTGGAAAATTTGGGCAGAAAAAACTTTTCAGAAGTTGTGAAAAATTTAGAAATGTCATATTATTTGCTGATTATATCAAATTTGGTCCTCAAACTTTTGATTCTATATATATTTTGTTTTCAGTATTTTTTTTTCAATTTTATCTCTTAAAAATTAATTTTTATATTGATTTCGATCCTCATTTTTATAATGTTATTTGCTTTTCCCTTATCATTTTTTATTAAAAAATTTTATGTATCAAATTTGGTTATCATTCTTTTAATTGTTACTTATTTTATTTAAAATAATTTATGAAATGTTTATTATTATTATTTTAATTTCTTCTATTTTTTATTTTTTTATTTTTTAGATTTGATCTCTATTATTTTGATTATTATTTATTTTATTTTAGATAATTTATGAAATTATATTTTTTTTTCAATTTCATTCTCATTCAACTTTTTAATTTGTAAGATTTGTTCCTCGTTATTTTAATAAACTTGAGAAAAATAAAGCATTACTAAATTATTTTTCAGCTCATTTTCCATGATATAACCAAACACTGGAAAATATTTTTCAATTTATTTTTTATTATACTGTTGTCACACCCGACATCGCGGCGGCCTTAAAAATTGTTAAATCTTTGGAAAGAAGAGATTTCTGGCACCCTGTTCTTTAATGAGGATATTCTTGTTTAAGGAGTCGCCACCTAGTATTATGGTTACTAGGAACCCTAACTGGTCAACAGAGATTCTATGGTTCGGGACTGGTTACGTAAAAGGGAAGATATTATCACCCTTTAAACGTCTTGCCTGAGGTAGGCTGCATTGCTAATTTCGTCTTAAATTGCTAAATGTTTATTAATATATATGATGGTTTGCATGTAATATTTCTGACTCTAACGCCAGTGAATATTCAACTATGGATACTTCAAACTCTGGCGCTGGTAAATATTACGTAGCTATATAAACAAAATAAATTTAAATCAGTATTTTTATTCCTGACTCTGGCATCAGTGAATAAACAAATAAAATAAATTTATTTTTACGCAAACACAATTTGTTTTATTTTTCTAGCTAAATAAAATAAAATACAACGAATAAAAATAATATAAATTTAAACCAGTATTTTTATTCCTGACTCTGGCGTCAGTGAATAAACCAATAAATTTACATTATTTTTATTCATCTAAATAAAATAAAATATAGCTAATAAAAATAATATAAATTTAAACCGGTATTTTTATTCCTGACTCTGGCATCAGTGAATAAACCAATAAATTTACATTATTTTTATTCATGCATACACATTTTTTATTTATTATTTCTTTCTACCTTTTTTATTTTTCTGTTTTTTTATTTTTTTGGGCTGGGCCGAGTTCAGCCCACATTGGCTGGGCTTGACCCAGTTGACTTAGTCGGGTCACTGGTCTAGACCACTGACCCGGACGGATGGCAGGCGTGCGCAACGCACGCCTGTCCAGTGAATTATAATTCATTGCTACTGTAGCGGTGAATAAAAATGTAAAAGAAACGGGGCTTACCTCAATGCATGAACAAAGATGATAATTGAAGCGTGGTGGTCGTATGTTCTCTTCTCCTCTGCTTTACTATGCCTTTGATTCTCGTTTTCCTTTGCTTTCTCTCATGGTTCTGATCTCGTGACTTTCCTCTGCTTGTGTTCTTTCCTTCTGCTGTTTTTCTTTGTTTGCGTTTTGTCTCCTCTGTCTTAAGATGAAGGAAACTAGACAATGGTGATGCCGGTTGTCAATAGTCCTTGGTTCTTTGTTGTTCTTTTTCTACAGGGACGAAGACAAATATAGCAGGGCTGATCTATGACCCTCCTGTGCCTTTCTCTCCTTCTCGGTGTAATCTTTGTTTATTCTACTGCCCCTGCTTTCCCCTGGGTTTTTTCGTTTGGTTTCCTCCTTTGTTGCTGAGACCTCTGTTTTATTGCTTTGGTTTTCGGTTTCTGTTTTGTTGCTCTGGTTTTCGGTCTCTGTTTTGTTGATTTTTCCGACCCCAAAATCCTGTATATTTCTTTTTTTGGGTTGATTTTTGCTAATGGCCTTTCTCTTGGGGTTTTTCTCTGTTTCCCCCCCTTTCCCCCCTTTCATTTTCTTTTTTTATCGGTTTCTGGTAATAGTCTTCTCTTGGGTTTACACTGAGAAAAAACCTAGGGGAAAGCAGGGGCAGTAGAATAAACAGAGATTACACTGAGAAGGAGAGAAAGACACAGGAGGGTCATAGATCAGCCCTGCTATATTTGTCTTCGTCCCTGCAGAAAAAGAACAACAAAGAACCAAGGACTATTGACAACCGGCATCACCATTGTCTAGTTTCCTTCATCTTAAGACAGAGGAGACAAAACGCAAACAAAGAAAAACAGCAGAAGGAAAGAACACAAGCAGAGGAAAGTCACGAGATCGCTGCTACTGCCTTCAACGTTTCCAGAACCAGGAGAGAAAACAAAGGAAAATGAGAATTAAAGGCATAGTAAAGCAGAGGAGAAGAGAACGGACGGCCACCACGCTTCAATTATCATCTCTGTTCCTGCATTGAGGTAAGCCCCATTTCTTTTACATTTTTATTCACTGCTACAGTAGCGGTGAATTATAATTCACTGGACAGGCGTGCGTTGCGAACGCCTGCCATCCATTCGGGTCAGTGGTCTAGACCAGTGACCCGATTGAGTCAACTGGGTTAAGCCTAGCCCATGTGGACTGAACTCGGCTCAGCCCAAAAAAATAAAAAAACAGAAAAATAAAAAAAGGTAAAAAGAAATAATAAATAAAAAATATGTATGCATAAATAAAAATAATAAAAATTTATTGGTTTATTCACCTGTCAAATATTAAAAAATAATTTATTTTTTTTAAAATTTATTTTTTAATAAAAACTACTTTTCAGCAAACAAATATATTTAAAATTATCTCATTCGTGATGAACATGAAAGCAAATACAACCTTCGAGATTGTTGCAAGAACCTGGGACAAAAACGAAACTTACGAATGAGACCAAAATAAGTTCGAACGTCACCTTGCGAAAATATTGTTAAAAAACGAAGTCGTAAAAGAAG
>Ga0325401_1004338_pt1 | contig 13360 bp, 11 predicted proteins | sample PopdelMetagenome_FD_205666 | JGI IMG/M metagenome (GOLD analysis project Ga0325401, IMG submission 205666) | Populus deltoides microbial communities from Bellville, Georgia, United States - Xylem-PdKOR-R2 | ecosystem: Host-associated > Plants > Phyllosphere > Stem > Wood/Secondary xylem | place...
ATCCATAGTATATTAAATCTATATATATAATAAATGCATAATATTTTTTTCATGCTTTTTAAAATATAGTATAATATATTAAGGTATGATTGGTTTTATTATAGGTTTACGTAGTAAAAACTAAGCCTTCAATTAAGTAATGATTAAATTTTTGACTAGAAAATTAAAAATAATTTAAGTTCATGCTAGATTCATTCCAGGAAGACATTGGGAAGATGAATTGAGCCTAGCTCACCACTCTAGGGCGACAACGCTAGCATAACTTAGGCTAATCTACAAGGATTGTGAAAACTTAAAGTCTATCAAGATGCGCAACCTGTGAAACATGTAGCTGATCTTGGAAACGAAATCTTATTCCCTATGGACTATATAAAACAACCATTTGATTGGTCAAGTTATTGTCCAATAAAAAAAAAATAGCGAATGAATATTTGCATCGAAACCTACACGTATGCTATTAGTATCTTTGATGGAAATTATTGAAGTTTATGGAGAAAAAGAAGAAACAAATGGAGAGAAAGGAAAGAGAGAGAAATAAAAATTATGTTCGATACGACTATGAGCCTTTGTCGTGTGGGAAGGATCCGGCTGAAGGATGAAGGAGTTGAGTTAATCGATATAATAGATAGGGATGATTATTTTTTTGTTCGTTTTTGTTTTTATATAAAAAAGTTATTAAATTAATTTTTTTTAAAAAAAACCGAAACTAAACCGAAACCGGTTCAAACCGGCTGGTTTCGGTTTGGTTTTTAGAAAAAAACCAGTTTGCCTTGATTTTTTCGGTTTGACTCGGTTTTTTCAGTTTGGCTCAGGTTTTTTCAGTTTAGGTTCGGTTCGGTTCGGTTTTTTTGGTTTTAGACTTAAAAAACCGAAACCGAACCGAATCGGTCGGTTTTTTTCAAAATTTTAATCAGTTTAATCGGTTTTTTTTCACAGTTCAGTTTTTTTAGTTATTTTTTTTCTAATTTTTTTAATTTTTTGATTTTTTTACTCACCCTTAATAATAAATTAACCTATAATTTTTTAAATAAAAAAATTAAAATAATATTTTTTTAATTAACTCAAGTCAGCACTTAAATAACCAGACTCTCTAGTTACCTGGGGCGCACCCACACAAAATATTTTTATTATACATCACAATATTTTTTTTATACATCACATGAGTTATTGTTTTTATTTTCCCAATAAGTAACTATCATGCCAAAAGCAATTTCAAAGTGTAAATTGCATTTTGCTCATGAAAGTTGCAAATTATAATCAAAATCTATTTTTTTTTATAAATTATTTTCAGTTTATTTATTTAGGAAAAAACAATATAAAATCCCTAATCACCTAGTTCTCATACTTTTTTTATTCCTCAAAATCGAGTCAAATTAATACGTAAAAATTAAAAAAAACTTTTTTCTTGAAGTTTATTGGAATCTAATATCAAATATTTAATTTATGATATAATTATTATAATACATCATTAACTTTATTTGGTAATTGTGTCTAATTTAAGAACAGGCAAAAAATTTTCTATTTTAAAAAAATCAAACAATCTTGATTCATTCTTTTCGTATTAATCAAATCATCTAAATCCATATTTTTAACCTAAATTTTTAATCCCTTTTAAATCTTCAAATCTTATAGAGTATGTTTGTTGGAGGTATGGTTTTGAAAATATTTTTTATTTAAAAATTTATTGAAATAATATTTTTTTATTCTTTAAAATTATTTTCAATATTAACATATTAAAAAATCTAAAATTAAAAAATAATTTAAAATAAAAACATTTTAAAATGTAAAAACTACGCTTTAAGTTTACAATGGCAAAGTTACCCGTACAAAAAAGGGATTTTCGTAAATTCAAACAAATTCCACACCCATTAAATAACTGCCGCATCCCCTATAAATATCCCTCCCCACCCTCATTTTCTTCCCATTGAAAACCGTTTAGAAAGAGAAACACGCAGCGAGGGGAGGGAGAGAGAGAGAAGAAGAGAGTGTGTCTGTGCAGTCAGGCCTTGTAGTGATAGACCAGCAGCAGTGAGAAAATTCACAGGCATTGCTGTTTCTGTCACTCTATCATAATTTCCTGGTCGTAGTAATTGATTTGATTGTTTTGAAATGAGTCGTTTAGGGTTTAAATCCCTGGTTTATCACGGAGAGGTATGTTTGGGAGAACTGGATGTTATTCTGGTGACGGAAAAGGGTTTCTTGTTCCCAAACAACGAGATTCGCATCCATCATATCTCTCAACAAAGTGAGCGATGTCCTCCTCTGTCAATTCTCCAAACAATCTCTCCATTTTCCGTCCGTTGCAAGCTCGAATCGTCTTCTCCTATGGAACAGTCTCATTTGATCAATCTCCATGCCTCTTGCTTCCACGAAGTCAAGGTCTATTTTTTTTCTTTTAATTTCTTTGATTTGTTTTGCCTAATTTTACAGCGTAATTGACTCATTTAGTTAAAAATTTTGTCCTTAATCTTTAGTTTGAGTTAAGAAGGGGAGAAGTGAGAATGCGGTGATCTTGACTTTGTCTTTTTTGTTGTTATAGACGGCGGTGGTTTTGATTGGAGATGAAGAGATTCATTTAGTGGCAATGCCAAGCAAGCAAAAGAAGTTTCCATGTTTTTGGTGCTTTGCGGTTCCTGTAGGTCTGTATGATTCGTGTTTACGGATGCTCAACATGCGGTGTCTTTCTATTGTGTTTGATCTTGATGAGACACTTATTGTTGCGAACACGATGAAGTTGTTTGAGGATAGGATTGAGACTCTTAGGGGTTGGATTGGACGGGAGCAAGATCCGATGAGGGTATCTGGAATGTATGCGGAGATGAAGAGGTATATTGATGATCGGTTGCTTCTGAAGCAGTATATAGAGAATGATGTTGTTACGGATAATGGAAAGATGTACAAGGTTCAACTGGAGGACGTTTTGCGATCATCGGATGGCCATGAGAGAGTTGTTAGACCTGTGATTAGATTGCCAGAGAAAAATATTGTTCTAACTCGCATCAATCCGGAGGTATGATTTGCTTGATGTTGTTTGTTTCTTCCAGTTTTATTACTTTTATTAATTTGTTCCGTGGAATTCTCTACTTGTTATTTTTTATGATATATATTAAAAGTGTGTTCTAATAGAGAGTATTTGATGTCAACTGGGCGGAAAAGAGTATATTTGCAATTTGATTACATCATTTGGAACTATTAATACTATTACACGCTAGTATGATTTATGAGAGTTTTTCCTTGAGCTATGAGAAGATCAAAACAAGTGCAATTGTTTTCATATTATTTTCTTTCATCTTAATGATTTCATTGGTTCCAATATATCATAACACCTGTATGTTATTTAGTTTCAAAAGCCTTTTGTTTCCAATACAAAAATGGATGTATTTGCATATTCTCGTTTGATATTTACATATTTTGATTATATGCTTGCATAGCTGTTAAAATTAGACTTTTGTTTAGAGAGTTCTCAATTTTCATTTAATAATCCTTGATTTTGGCTAAATTAGGACCATCATTCTTTTGGATCAGTTTGACCTTACTTATGTGCTTCCTTGAAAGTTTTTGGCTTGGAAGGTTCCATACTTCTTAAGGCGCTTAATTTTACTTTTTATCTGGCATTTCTGTGTTGGTTTTCTTGCAATATAGTAGGAGAGTGACTTCTCCTTACTTTGTCATCAGCCATGCTTTCTGATACACAAGACAATAAAAATTTTCTTGTGATTACTGGTAACTTTTTGTTTTTTTTGTAGATTCGTGATACGAGTGTGCTTGTGAGATTAAGGCCGGCATGGGAAGATTTGAGAAGTTACTTAACAGCAAAGGGACGCAAACGGTTTGAAGTTTATGTTTGTACGATGGCTGAAAGAGATTATGCCTTAGAAATGTGGAGGCTTCTTGACCCAGAGGCTCACTTGATAGCTTCAAAGCAACTCTCAGACCGTGTAGTTTGTGTTAAATCAGGCAAGTATGGGATCACTACTATTTTGAAAATATTTTGATTTCCGATTTTGCTTTGAACTTTGTGCATCTTCAATTACCTTTGAAATTTGTAAAATTTTATTGTGAATTTTGTTCTGGTGCTTCTGGCATATATGTTTGTTTAGTCTCTAGTTTCAAATATGAAAGGGATGGTTCAAAGCCAAAGTTGACGAAAGTTTTCTAAATTGAAGTGGCACTGCTCATAAACAACCTGCAGTGTGTTGTGTTTTCAGTTGTCATGTCAGCCACCGTGCCTTTTACTAATGACCAATAATAATACCTTTTACTGTAGCAGGCTCCAAGAAATCTTTATTGAATGTCTTCCAAGATGGCATGTGCCATCCAAAAATGGCAATGGTAATAGATGACCGGTTAAAAGTCTGGGAAGACATGGATCAACCTCGAGTTCATGTAGTTCCTGCATTCACTCCTTATTATGCTCCTCAAGCAGAGGTACTAAAAAATATCCATGTGAACTTATTTGTTAAATTTTGTTCCTTTTTCTCACGTTACCTTCCAAGTAAAATCTTTATTAGGCTCATTCTCTCTATTCTCTAGACAGCGAACGCCGTTCCAGTCCTATGTGTGGCAAGAAATGTTGCATGCAATGTCAGAGGTTGTTTTTTCAAGTAAGAGATGCTAAGATTATACATATGAAGTACTTTTAAGTTACTGTTATTGCATGAGGATTATTTATAACTGCATTGTGACATGTTATGTTCACAGAGAGTTTGATGAGATCTTAATACGAAGAATATCTGAAGTCTTTTATGAAGATGAGGTGAAAAGCTTACCTCCTACTCCTGATGTGAGCAACTACATGATGACAGAGGTATTTGAATTGAGATATTGGGTTCTTCAAGCAACATTCTGATCATATTCTTAAATTATCAAACAATCTTTTTCATGAATTACAGGATAGTGGTTTTGTACCCAATGGCAATAACATTGCTCCTTTTAGTGAAGGAATGAGTGGCATTGAAGCTGAACGAAGATTGCATCAATCGGTAAGTCTTAAAAAATCATGTTGAAGAGATTCATGAACCTGCTCTGAATTGGTTGAGAGAAATTCCTGCTTGCCTTCACCTGAGAAATACAAGGTTCATTCTGGATACTGCATGTGCTTCTAACAAATGAGAGCAAAGCAATATTAAACATGTGTGCCTATGAGCAACATGTTTTCTGTTTCTCTGGTTGTTTGGCATGTAATGGAACTTGATAATTTTTCTCAGCTCTGTGCTTAAATATTTTAAACCTTTCAGGATGGCAAGACTGTCATGGAATTGGCCCCACATTCTATTACAAACAGTGCTGAATTGAGAACTGAAATCTCCCAGCCTAACGTGGCTATAATTCCAAATGTTGCTGGACCAACCTTATCGGCCACACTCTTGCCTTCTCAGAGTATGGAGTGCAGTTGGTCTTGATTTTATTTCTGCTTATCTATATCATTAGAGTACTTAAACTTACATTCCATAATTTAAACCTCTTTATTTCAGAACCTAGTTTACTTGGTGCTCCTGTTAGACGAGATTTAAGGAATCAAAATTCTGGTCAACCCCCTCTTCTTTCTAGAATACCTGCAGCAATACCACTATCCTCTCTACAGCCACAGGGAGGCTGGCTGGTGGAAGAAGATACTAGCAGAGCACAATCAAATAACCGACCTTCAGCAACTGCTCAAGAATTGGATTCTTTAAAATCTGATAAGCTGAGAGGACTGCAGAATCCACTTGCTCATGGTGCATCAGCCTCTGCTCCCGCTCCCTCCAGTTTAGTCTCACATGCTTCAGAATTGAAGGCTGAAGAGGTTTGTCTGAAGTTAATTTAAATTTGTATTTTGAAGCTCTTGCTATTTTTCAATGCATAGGGATCATTTCTAGCATCAGAAACTGAGGAAGAACTTCACTTATTTGCAGGCAATTGCTGGAAATGACATGCATAAACAAATTGTTCCTGCTGGAGGTAAGCCATCAAGCATATGAATTTTTTAGTGCTATAATAGTTTGAAGTGCAAAGTGATGGAGTGCTTGCTTTGTGTTGAACCATCAGGCCTGCTCAGTATATGTAGATATGTATGCAAATCCATCTTTTAATCATATATAGCTACAACTTTCAAACCTTACTTAATGGTTCAGGATTGATTGATCTAACATCGAAATATAGGAGCCTTTTGAGAGACAATACAAGTCTCATAACAGAAAAATTTATCAAACTTGTGGATGTATCATTATATAACATATTTAGAAGCAATGATGAGCCCACTGGTTGCTGTAGTGGGTATGAAGGCCATTCTCATCCATATAATTTTTTTTCTGCAGAGGCTGGCATGTCTCAGAATCATGTGTCCTCTAGTAGCAGAGAGTTCCAAGCTGAAGCTGGGAAACTCAATCTGCTACCATCCCACTTGTCTATTGGAGTGCTGCAAGAAATTGGACGGAGATGCAGATCCAAGGTACTGATTGGTTCTGGGCTTCATCATGGTTGCCTCACCTCTTTATTTCTATGGATCATTTATCGTCTGCTTATGTGCAGGTGGAGTTCAAATCTGTTGTAAGCACCAGTAAGGATTTGCAATTCTCTGTCGAGGTTAGTTAAAATTCGTTCTCTGCCTACCCTCATGTTTTCTGGCTCTTGATACTCTTTGAATAATTCACAAAAAGTTCATGAGCTTTGTAATTTTATGTTGTTGCAATCATCTGAGAGCTTACTTCAAGGACATAAATTTTTGGTACTGTAATTGGAGTTGAATAAATACTTGAAATTTGTTACCAAGTTATGTTTGCCAATTTTCTGTTCTTCTCCCATTCATTTCTTTCTTGCAATGTTGTTTTCATCAGGAAATTTTTAGATAGATATGATAATATAAATGCAATGGTGTATCCATGTTGAAAGTAGTGGAGTGAGGTCCCGTTGAGTTCTGAAGAAAATTTGTTTGTCGGTTACAAAATGAAGTGTTTTGCACTGTTCTTATGAAGTTGACCTCAGTGAGATTATTGTAAAACTCAAGCAAGTAAAGGGTATTTTGTATTTCTAGTTTAAAAATGTTCTTCCAGCCTTGTGAAAGTAGTGTGGTTCACTCTTCTGCTTCTGCTTTTAACTTTTTCCCCTTTTACAGTTTTACTCAACTGACAGTAACTTCTCCCACTGCTTTGTTGATTTTGCATTAAAAACCGAGTTGCTTTTTTTCTTTACTATAAAGGTTTTCTCCCACCCTAAAATTCTCTTTGTTAGTCATATACTATTGGCTGTTGTTTTATCAATGTTTTGTGAACTGCGACAGTAAATTACTATGTGATTGAGTGTCCCAATTGAAAACATTCCTGTTGCAACAGACCTGTTTCGTGTTGTGGATGAGTCATGTATGATGATCATACATATGTGATGATGAGAGGATTACCGTATGATTAGTGCTAGCTTTAAGCTTATATTTTGGGTAAACTATTTTTTAGCCCATCCAGACTTTTGTAAAATTAGACTTTGGTGCGTGAGCTTTTGAAGTCAAGGCAGTACTTATTTTTTGGCTGAAAAAATTGACTTCAGAGGGATCTATGTTTTACATCAAAACCTTAATGGGATAGAAGCTTCCCTGATCAATGATTCAGTGTATCTATCTTTGATCATCTCTTCACTAGAGAAAATTCCACCTCATTTTCTTCTCCTGTCTCTGCTTTTCATTGATAACTCCCTATCAACTCTTGGAATTTTATAAATGCTTCCTACAATTGAGATTAACAAGAGCTTCTGAATTGGTCGTTACTTTTGAAAGGCCTCTTGGAATAGAAAATTGAGAGGATGAAAACTTGCATCAAACCTTCGGGGCTATTGTGTGGGTTTTAGTAGCTCTGTGGCTAAAGTCCACTTTTACTAACACCTCTGATGAGTAATGCTATACATACAAACAATTATACAAAGTTTTTATACAGCCTGATGCAGCAATTGCTCTTTCAATGCTAATCAATCATTTAATATTTCAGGGATCTACATTTGACCACTTATCATTTGACATATTAGTTTGCATGAACATTTCTTCCTACAATAATTTGTCCTGTATTCTTCTGTCTCATAAGAGCACTTTTCTTTTTCATGAAGCTACAAAATAATCTCTTCTTTTTGTGTACTTATCTTTCCCTTTTAGCTTGTAGCTTGTAAAAAGACTAAGCAACTTTTGGACTCCAACAAACTCATTTTTCTGACTTAAATGATTTAGGTTTTGTTCACCGGTGAAAAGATAGGTGTTGGAATGGGTAAAACACGGAAGGATGCACAACAGCAAGCAGCTGAGAATGCACTTCACAGCTTGGCAGGTAAATTTAATCTCTAGGTCATTTCTCTCTCGTAATTCTGTGTTTGAGAAAATATTTTTTTTTTTGTAATTGTTATACTCCTTTTCTTTTGTTTCTTTTGTGCAATGTTGATGAATGTGGAGTTAAATATTTGCATAGTCTAGGTTAGTTGTGTGTGAACTCATCATTAAATGGTAAGCACGTAAACATTGATTATTTCTATGGTCAAAGAATTGATGTTATGTGATAGTTATGCATATTCATATTGGTTGCCAGTGGATATGTTAACTGGGTTTAACATAAATTAGATAGGTGCAAGACTTATTATTCTTATCTCAGCATCTCCTTCGCTAGATGATCTTGAATACTGACCCATATGTTTTATAAGAAGGTGCTGAATGTATTTATTGTTCTCAGAAAAATACGCAGCATATGTTTCACCCAATTCTGGTGCTGTGGATGGTGATTTCGATAAGCTTTCTATTGGGAACGAGAATGGATTTGTATGGGACATTAGCAGTCCTGAATCTAGTGATCTGGTACGAGAAGATGGTTCAGCTAAAGAACGTCCTTCTGAGGTGCGGATATTTTTATGATGCTTTCAGTACTTGATTTGATTCCTTTGTTCAAAAACATAGGTGATGCTTGGATAAGGGTATGTTGGCAAGAAATTTCCACATTGGGTAGTGGTTATCTGAACAGAAACCACTCCCTTTTGGATTTTGCATTGCACCAAGATGTGGGAGCTAAAACAGTGAAAGGGAAAGCTGGCTTCATGTTCGCCACTGTGGCCTTAACCAGGCTCCAGTTATTCCTGTTTAAGAGGTAAGACTTGGTGGTCAGGCCCATTATCCAAGTACTCCCATGTAGTTGAATCAGCCATTCCCTTCAGAGTTGGTTTACCATTTTATTGTTCTTTTCAATGGGCGTGTCTTTTTTCTTCTTTATCTTCCATAATGTTGGAGTCACAATTATTTATTTTAGAATTTGCAAACTTCTCATGTGGCCCATTTTATCACTAGTCTTTGTTAGTTTCAAACACCTCTCCCTGTCTCATAGTCTTCGCTACTTTGGATTTTTTTGGCACTAAACTGACTGTGACCTTGAAGGACTAAATATTTTTTAAAATGTATAACAGAGATTTTCAAGTTTGTTAAATGCATTTTCACTTTTGAGATTATCAGAATGGCATAAAACGCCATAAGAACTCCATTTCTAAGATTGTGTATTGTCTGTATGCCTAATGTGCATCTATTGTATTGTTGGAAAATGATTTGCAGGTTGCTGATGCTGAACTTGTGAATACATCCAATATGGTAAATCAGCAACAGCAGAAACGTGCCAACTCCCCTAGGTAATGTCAAAAGGGCTTCTTCCTTTTACAGCTAATAAATTGTAAATTGACATCATAATAGCGCAGAGGGAGCAGTTTAGACATTTTTTTTTCAGTTAGTGTTTGAGGAGTGGGATTAGCGTGACTAGCGATTCTGCTCACCAACTACTCTATTTGAATCAAAAGCTCTGTTTTTCAGTTAGTTGAATTTCATTTTTATTGAGTCATGAAGTGGATTTATTTGAACATGTGGAATTCAATGGGCTCTCTATAATGGTGAATTCAGTTCTTTGTGGGCATCTTAGAGGGTTTGCTTATTCAGGTGGTCTGGGATTCATGATGCTTATGCTAAGTCATACATATGCATTGTTCTTGCTTTTCTTTCTTCATAGAAGGATAATCCATTAAGGTCCTCCAAGTGACGTTGTGTTTGAAGGATTTTTGTGGGGCCCTGTCCTTGGATTTTCACACGTGACATCCATATGCACTCCTTGCTGAGCCTTTTTGCCCTGCCTTATTCTGTACCTTATTGTGGTATTTCTGTATGATAGTAGGGCATGGTGCTTCTTTTCTGGGTTATTTGGTAGTGTCATGACATTTTTGTGCCTTTGTTTGTGATCTCTCATAATCCGTTATCAGATTTTTGTAGAGCATGAATTTTTCCCGCACATTGTTTTGTTCTGTACTTTGTTTTGGTGTGGATCTATTGACATAATCTGGTCCTTTTGCATTCTTGTCATGGAAAATTATGGCGTGTCTAGTCTGGAGATACTTTTAATGATGGTAGCTTGGTAGCTTCCTACTTCAGTTACTAATTGTGTAATAATTTCCTAAACTGATCATGCCTTCCTGATATTGTTTGATTTATCTTTCCAGATCGCCACAATCTATACCAAGTAAACGGTCAAAAGAAGAACTGTGTGGTTCACAAAGTCTACCCTTTCGGCAATCCAAGAATGAGAGTCACGCATGATAAAAGCCAAGATATTTGGAAAACGATGAATGATTTGAAGGTTTTTGTTTTTTGAATCTAAAATTCTGCATCTGAAATTTGCTCTTCTGGAAAGATAGGCACATTGTTATCCTCCTTTGGCTCCCTCCTTTTCGATTTTTGGGGGATGACAAGGGCAGAGCTCGCAAGGATGAGGGCAGAGCATGGCTTAAAACTCACATGGTGCTGTTCTGGCAGAATCTTCTCCTCCAGTCCACTTGTTACAGTAACTCTTCTTGTTAGTTGCTTTAGCAGAAATGTGGTTTCAGTTTAGGTGGCCACCGATTCTTTCGCTTCCAGCACCATTCTTATAAAATAATTCAGCGCTCGTCAATTGTAAATACTTTCAATTATTTCTATGGTGGCAATTGCATATTTTTAAAGCGTTATACAATGACTAATTTTTTGTTTAGCAGTACAAGATGAACACAGTTGCCTATACGGACTGGTCTATGTCAATCTTGAGAGAGAATATGTGCTTGGCTGGTTGGCTCGTTGCCCTCTGTAGTAACGCATGCCATTCCTCACTGAGCCAGATTTGGAGGCTTCCAAGTTGTATAGCTGTCTTCTTAAAGCCTGAAATTTGAAGGGGCTAAAGGTCGTTGAAAGAACATAACCAGCATGTCGAATGGTCCTTGCTGGGAGAATCAGCAGTACCAAATCTGTTAGAACCTAATCTATTTCCGGAACTGTGAGGCGTGTGACTAAGATGCGGAAGTTCCTATGTGGAATTGTGGAAATCAGGCCAGGCAGATTCATCTCGGGGAACAGCTTTTGGCTGGAAGCTTGGAGTCTCATCCGATACAAAAACATGCCTGCATACGGAGCTATTCAGCTTGGGGATGGAACCACCAAATGCTTAGGTATGCAGTTTCCAGTGAGCAGGCCTCGGATCTTATTAAAAATAAAAATATGAAGCTCCCCTCGACGTACGCTTATTTTTGCTTGGTTTCGATTGTAGAAGTTCGAGATTTTGATTACACACCAGACGATACGTCATTGGTAAAAGAGCAACATTGTTTCCAGTGCATTGTCATATGGCTATGATTGTGCTTCTCTGCCCACCCCCCCCCCCAAACAATACACAATTAATTTGAAAAACAACTACTGCAAATGGGAGGAGGGACGAGTTCCAGAATCACCGTTGACTGCTTACTCTCGAGGTTACCTGCTGTTTTATATTAATCTTCTTACTTCTTAGGAAGTGGTGGCCAATTGCTGTAACTTCAGAAAGTTGTGTTTTCCACCATCACACAAGGAACCACCATTAATTGGTGCGCAGGATAATTGTCTCTTGGAACCCTAATTATAATTTCTATGATTGCACAGGGAATCAAGCTTTAAAGGTAATTCACCCTTCGAATATACTACAATCATCTGGGCTGCTGTGAAGAGTTATACTAAAACAATATGTAATTGTCATTGTGTGTGCTGGGAATAACAGACAGTACTGGAATATCAGCACTACTTTCACACATTTCTTCAACCTGCAGCATTCAGAAGAAAATAACAGCGTCTTCCTTGCAAAACTACCATTGTTCTCATCTCCATGTCACACATGATAAAGAATAAGCTGTCACTATGTACATATTGCATTATAAAACAATAAAAGAACAAAACTTGAGCAATCTAGTGGAATAGATTACAGCAACATCATGGCTTAGTCACAATCGTCTATACACACAGCTGCAATTGTCTCGCTGCCCAGGCCACTTCAAAAATGTAGGGCAACTAGGTAGCGCAGAATCAGGCATAGAATAAATTGTTCTTCTGCTTTCTTGATGCTACAGCAACCCTAAACTGGTTAGCAGCTTCTGTATCCAGTGCAGGTCATTTTGAACAACACAGTTTCTAACAAACTCTTGCTTCTTTTCTTCTTTGGCCTGTGGCTTATATACGAGTTCATGGCTGCGCTGCTCCTCATCATCGAGCCCTTTGATTGATTCTTCTCGATGTGGATTGTCATCAACATCACACTTTACTTCTTTCACCAGTGGTTTGTGTATGATCTCGTTGCCCTGCGGCTCCTCATCGTTGAACCCATCCATTGTTTCTCCTCGAAGTGGTTCATCACCGACTTCACGCTTCTCATTGAACTGAATATTATTAGGACTCGGTTAATAGAGAATAACGGGCAGAAATGCCTTAAACTTATAGACAAGGGCTTGCAGATCAGTAAATTACAGTTTGCAATAACCTTAACCTGCTTGTATATGTGCCCGAGTAGTTCTAGAGAAGCAATGTGTTGTTTTTTCCTTGAGTATTCTTATTTGTGGATAATTTTTTACTTTCAAGAAGACACAAATTAATGCCAGATTATTCAGTGGAATGAGACCTCTGGAACTGGAGGAATCGGCTAATGGAAATGGAGAACAAGTTTATTTCATTTAAAGTAAAATTGGTAGCAGAAACGATATCGAGAGAAACAAGATGTACTATACATTAATCAGGCAGTTACCTCTGGCAAATTGTGATTCTTTTCACCAGCTCCAACAGAGGCATCAAAGGCATGGCATCTCTCACCCTCACTGTCAATAGCTGCTGCACTTGGTATGCCTGTTGCTGCAGACACGCCAGTAACCAGAACAGCATCTCCTCCATGAGTAACCAGACTTCCTTGGACATCAGAGTTTGCTGAGTTTATGGCTGTTGGAGCATCATCATTTCTGACAACATCCTCTCTAACCACTGTACTCTTGCTTGATGTAGTTCTCTGTTCTTCCTCCTGGTGACTGGTTCTCTTTTCACCTAACACTGCATTGCTAACATTCACAT
>Ga0325401_1004343_pt1 | contig 13354 bp, 7 predicted proteins | sample PopdelMetagenome_FD_205666 | JGI IMG/M metagenome (GOLD analysis project Ga0325401, IMG submission 205666) | Populus deltoides microbial communities from Bellville, Georgia, United States - Xylem-PdKOR-R2 | ecosystem: Host-associated > Plants > Phyllosphere > Stem > Wood/Secondary xylem | place...
CCTAAGTTGACTCGGACAATTTGTTTCAAATCTTGATCAATTTTTTTAAATGATTTTTTAATTTCATTTTTCAACATTGTATTGATTGGAAAATAGTCTTTGTATTTTTTTTTCAATTTGCTTTTTATGGGGATAACCTAATCTCATGATCCTAGTTGACTCAATTTATATTTTTTTATATTTTATTTTACAATTTCACCATCAAACAACTCAATCTTCTTCTTCTTCTTCTATTTATTTATTTTTTATTCAGTTTCATATTTTAATTTTAGGTTGTTCGGGGATTGAGTTTCATAGTTTATTATAGTTTGTTTTATGTGGTGTTATCCCAATCTCCTGGATTTAGATTTTTTTTCCCGATTTCAATCATTAACATTAGATTTATTGAAAAGTGGATCATTGTAATTTTTTATTTGTTTTTTATGAATTTACATTGGTCTCATGAATTAAATTGCGAGTTTAATAGGTCACCACATGTTGTTTTAGATTTTTTTTCATTGATTTTTTTATTTTATTTTCAATCAAACTCTGCAATTTTTTTATTTGCTTTCTATGAGTTTATCCTGATTTTATGACCCCCGCTGTATATTTGTTATGTTGACTTAAATAGTTTTTTTATTTAATATTTATTTTATTTTATTTATTCAATATTGATTTGATTATGAATTGAATTTTATAATTTATTTTAATTTTATTTCTATATAGTTATCATATTTTCATGATTTAGATTACAAATTCAATATATCAACTCGATTTGATTTAATATGTCGTTATCTTGATATTTATTTTAAAAATTTTAGAGATGTTATCAAATAAACATTATATTTTTAGTTTATGATTAAATTTTTTTATTATAAAATATGTTAATAATACCTAGTTATTTTTTTATGCTATAATTTTTTTTTTTGATAAACCCACGATATAACTTGTGCCAATTATGCAGTAGCCAGTAAAACTCGATGTATAGTTTACTTGATAATTGCATATGATGGTAATTCTCGAGGGGGAGGGGGACACGAGGATCCAATTTCATATAAAACAAAGGAGTCACCCGATAATAAAATAATCCAAAAGGTCATCTTTACCAAAATATAAGCTGCATGCAACGTTTGAATCACACGCGCAAACCAAGCGAATAGACTTTCGCTTTACCCAAAACACTCCCATTAAATCCTGCCATCATTTTCCAAATCGTATAAAATTCCCCGGATTTATATACCCACCAGTGAAATACCAGCAAACACCCTCACCTTCTCTCAATTCCCTCCCTCCCTCCACTCCGAGTAAACTAGAACTTAACCAGCCTCTCCCTCCCTGCTATTGCTAACCCCAAACACCCCAAAACCTTCTCAACACTTCCCTCTCACTGATGGGTAGAGCATCCAAATGGTTCCGTGCCGTTCTCGGCCTCAAAAAACCCGACCCACCACTAGACCACCCCGTAACAACTCGTTCTAAAGAAAAAAGGAGATGGAGTTTCGTGAAGTCCCACCGTGAAAAAGACCAACACCATCACCAACAGCAACAACAAGAGACTGAAGCCGTTAAAGCAGGCTTTTTGTACGGGCAGGAGTTTGAGGAGGACCCGAACAAGCATGCGATCGCTGTAGCTGCTGCTACTGCTGCAGTTGCGGAGGCTGCAGTTGCTGCCGCGCAGGCAGCTGCAGAGGTGGTGCGGTTAACAAGCAGTGGGAGGTGTGTTGATAACAGTGTTGCGTACGTTAGCGGGAGTCCTGGTTTACGTGAAGACTTCGCTGCTGTTAAGATCGAAGCTGCTTTTCGTGGCTACCTGGTAATATAATTCGTCTCACGTTTTTTCCTTCACGTTTATTCCTTTATTCTATCCTGTATAAGAATTTTATTTATCTTTAGTTAGTCATGTGTTTTCGCCAATTTTGCTGGGATTAGCGCTATTTAGTCATGAACCTTTTATCTTGAAAAGATGGGATGCATGTTACAGCTGCCTGCTCTACAAAGTTACTAAAACAACGTCGTTTTCACTCTTACAGTGTTATTTTTTCTTCCTGCATTGCACTGTCACCTGAGTTGTTCTGCTCTGTCTTTATGCTTAAAGAATTCAGTGTCCGAATAAAATTGCATTTGGGAGGTTCTTTTTTCCATTTACAAGTCCTTTAATTGAACTATAAATGGAGCCAGTTTTTATATTTGTACTTGTGTGGTCACCAGACTACCATGTACAGGGCCGTGAATCCGTGTGGAACTAAAATTTTGACTTCCTTCTATCTTGGTTGGGATGTTCAACGTTGAAAGAAAATAATCCGGTTCTATTTTTGGTCTGGATCTAGGAGGAATAATTTCAAGCGGTACCATGCCATGGTGTTCTTTTATGTAATTTCAAAGACATTGTACCCAAGTCTTTAACTAGTTATCCCTGTGAAGCTTCATGATTTTTTTTTATTATTATTATCGGTGTGCTTGTTTAGTTGATTGGTATGTTTGTAGCTTAAATGCTTTTGATTTCATGTGGAAATTGCTGTACAGGTGCTTTCTTTTGGACCACTAGCGTCTGTGATAATAACTCTATCAACGAGATGCTCTATTTAAAAAGATGGGTTTGTCTAATTCCAGTGTTACATTCCAAACTGTAGGGCCAAGCTCCCATTGTCAACAGTTGTTGGATGGATTTTGGCCCGTAATGCCAATAGGATTGGACATAGAATAGTAGTAAAATTAAGGATATTTGGTAGGTTTTTTTTTGGTTGACAAGGAATACGGAAATTGTTGACACTTGACAGTACACTTTTTTGAGGTTTCTCGTTTCCAAGTATGGTTCAACTCTAAATGCTTTTAGTTGCTGGGTCTTAGGTAAGGGTGGGTACCGAAGTAGCGAAAAAGTGTAAATGTTTCCTTCATGTCCAAAGATGAAAGTTGGGTTAGTTGTTCTATTATGGTATTGCTACGAGTATGTTTGTTTTTGTGTTTAAGGCGGTGTCTTTGAATTTTTTTTTATTTTTTTTCTTCAAATTAATTTTTTTTATAATTTTATATCGTTTTGATATGCTGATGTCAGATAAATTTTAAAAATAAAAAAAAAATTATTTTGATGATTTTCAAAACACAAAATACTTTAAAAAACAATCACCACCACCACAATCACAAACACTACCCAAGTCAAGGCCTGTGGAATACTTTATTGTTGTAGTTTGTGGCTCTATTAATACTCGTTGGACGGTTAGGATTCCTTGGGCGGCTATGTTTTCTTGGGCATTTTAGGGTCTACTGTAAATATACATCATATAATTCTATTTTGACATAGTGAAACATAAAAGCTCCCTACTCCTGTGGATATAGGCACATTGCCGAACCACGATAGATCTTGATCTCTTTCTAGTTTCTCTACTATTCAATATTCATCAAAGACTTTTCACAACATTTATCTTTTCCCTCGGGGGAGGGCGGATAGTGAGATGTCATTGTCTTCTATAATGGATGTAGTGTCAGATGGGATTTTCAATTGGGATTTTCTCTAAGGCTTCAGTCCTGTTTCCTTTTAAAATCTTAATTGGTGTGAGATGTTCTGTTTAGCGCCATGATTTCAAGCTGTCTGTCAAACTGATGATCCTATAGTGAATGTAACAGTGTGAAACTATGACCAGCTCGAGATGCCTTTTTTTTATTATTATTACATGTAACAAATGCGTACTTAATTAAAGGATTGGACATTTCTGCTCGAGCATTAAATGCAATGCGATGATTGTTAGGCTTTGAAGTATTGGTGTATGTTTGATAAAGCAGCTGAAGGTGATTTTTCCCTAAAAAAGCACGAATTTGAAGGGTTTTTTTAGGTGTTTTTGGATGATTTTTATATCCTTATATTAAAATCATTTAAAAATACTTAAAAAACATCAACTTCATGTTTTTTCATACAAGGAATGCTTTAAAAAAACCCAAACGGCAATGTTAAACTGGCTTAACTTGGTGACTTTTTACTGGATTAATCTAGGCAAGGAGAGCGTTAAGAGCATTAAAAGCGTTGGTGAGGCTTCAGGCACTGGTAAGAGGTCACCTTGAGAGGAAGCGAACAGCAGAGTGGCTTCATCGAATGCAAGCATTGCAGAGAGCGCAGGCTCGAGCACGTGCAGGACGTGCCCAAATTTCTGAATGCTCCCACTCAAGCAGCAAGTCTTCTCGCTATCACCTCCCTGTAAGCGGAACTCAATTTTCCCTCCCATATTTGAATTCCTTATGCTGGAATTTTTTGAGAAGTGAATTGCTTTGCTCATGGACTCAAGGCTACTTTTCTTTAGAGCTGTAGACTAGCTTTCTTTTTGGCTTTAGACACCGTTAATTAAGGTGCATATATTATTTATGGTTTTGAATGATGTAAGCTTGGTGGGTTTGGTGAGGGTGGTTATAAAAAATCAATGAGCCATATTATACAATAAAATCCACCTTCAAAAATGGCTGTGGTGCTCATGAAATTGGCTTATCGAAATTTTTTTAGAAGCAGATAACTGTATGCTTAGACTGTATTTCTATGTGCTTGTACCAACTTTCCCTAGGTTATGTGTTGCTGATCATATTTAAACTACCTCCAGGGTCTGCCAACCCATGAAAAATCCGAGCATGCCATACGTGTTACGATTGGAAAATATGAAAAATCATCAATGCTTGAGGTATATTTATCCTGTTCTCCTTGGATGATTATTCAACTGTTAAAATCCTGACCTTGCACTTGTGGACCTGTTTTCGACATTTACAGAGAACTGGGTCAAAATCTAAAGGCAGAGAAATTGCCGATCAAGATGTTGCACACTTATCCTTCAATTGGTCAGAACATGGAATGGATGGTAGAACATGGGATCATCAAGCCCCTTCGCCAGGAACTGGCCCCATTGATGATGACAAGATCCTTGAGATTGATTCTGGAAAACCACATATTACTCCTAAACGTAGAAATCTCTTTCACCCTTCTCACCTTTCCTTGTCTGCGGATCAGTATAGCCATAGTTTCACAACATCAAAAGGCTCCACAGTCCATCAAGCAGTTCCAAGCCCCTCATCTGGCGAAGTTCAATCTTTCAGTCCATTGAAATTCTCTCATGAGGTTGAGGAAGCATTTTGCACCGCTGATAATAGCCCGCAATTCTACTCTGCATCATCAAGGGGTGGCAGTGGTAAGAGAAGTCCCTTCACTCCCAGTAGGAGTGGTGGCTCTAGAAGCTTCATGAGTGGATACTCTGACTACCCAAATTATATGTGTAACACTGAATCTTCAAGGGCTAAGGTGAGATCTCTAAGCGCTCCAAAACAAAGACCCCAGTATGAGAGATCCAGCTCAACCAAGAGATACTCGGTTCTCGGCTTTGGTGAACAAAGATCGAGTAGTGCACAGAGTGCTTCTGCCTTGCGTGCAAGTTTTACAAGTAAAGCTTACCCTGGATCTGGTCGCTTGGACAGGCTGGGAATGCCTGTCAGGCAGAAATACTAAAACGAAGTTTCAATGGTTTTAGTTTCTGGAGTAGCTTCTAATCTGGGTAACAAATGAGCGTGACGTATTTTATACTTGATTTGTCTTAGATTAATGTATGTTAACTGTCAAGTTGTTTATGTTGGTGGCTAATTAGTATGATCACTAGACGCTAAGAATCCAATGGAAATCATCCATGTAGTGTTTTTGAACTCGTTTTCTGTATCAAGGGTAAAATCAAGCTTAACCGGAAGTGTCAATTCCTGAATCCATATGTATCAGGCTTCTCTTCTAAATCTTTTCTGCCATTTACCATCATTTCTGAAACAGAAAGTAGTGATAGATTTGAACTGAAACCGGTTATTGTCCTAAAACCAATTCAGCAGTGCGATCTCGTGAATTAAACTGGTGAATTAAACAGTCAATACTGTCAAAGTTTTAAAGGTAGCTCATGCCCTACAAGGGATTTAGGAGATCGCGTTTGAAGAACATGTTTGAGGACATGGGAAAGATAATGTTGGTGGTTGTGATGGTCACAAGTCAGCTAGACATGGCTACGGTCCTATGACTCCGTGTGGTCAATTAATGCATCTTTATCAGTACATCTTACATTCAAATGGAAACATTGAATTGCCCCATGCCATGCCATGCCATGCAATGCATTAGGGCAGGTCCCCAATCTGATTAGGACGTCTTATACCCAAGTAGAAATTTCGAGTAGCTCAATGCAATGTCCAGCTCTTCCCTTGTTCAACCACAAGCTCTTGAGTGGCCCAACTATTTCACAGCTCTGTTGACTGTTGTGTGGTGGTCATGAACTCGCTACTATCAAAGAGAATCATTCAGCTCTGCTGCAATATATACATGTATCAGCTAAGGTTGTGAACTGCGTTTCGTTTCGGCTGGAATGGCTCTAATCGTTTAGGATCTCAAGTTATTCTAGATTTCTCCGTCAAATTCTAGATTTTTCCGGTGATTTTGGCATCTCCATGGCTATTCATTAAAGAAAAAAAAATAGTTAATTTCGGATAATAACTTTTATTGCTTGTATTTTTAAAAATATAAATTTTTTTTATTTATAATATTTAATTTATTAAACTTTTATTTTAATTAGTTCTACGGTGGAAAAAATTTGACAATAATATTCCAGGACTTTAAAAATTTACAATTTGAGTTTTTAATGGGTTTTTTAGTATAACTAGGTGTTAGATAAATTAGAATATATTTGGATTCATCTACTTTTAAAAGAGAAATAAGTTAGAGCTCGAGAGACTAAGTGATTTATGTTTTTTTTTTTTTTGAAACATTACTTTTTTAATATTTTGACATTTTATTTATGTTGAATTCTTTACTTTTAATTATTTAAAAATATTTTAAATTTTAAAATTATATTTAGATGCTTGACATTATGTTTATATTGTATAATTTGAAGTTAATTTAACTTTAAATTTGAATTGAAATCATGTATATTAAATTAATATTTTAAATTACACACACAATACAAGATCTTGAAATAAAACATTTAAGTAGTCCAGAACTAAAATTTATTGTTCCAATAAAAAAAAAATCAATTGGAACGGAATTGACAACTCAACTAAAATAAAATAATATTTTTTTATATTTTTGTTTTGTTTCTTTTAATATTGAAAACACGTCTTGTTTATAAATTTATATTTTTCAAATATTAAAAGTAAATAAATGAGAGAGAGAATGAGATCTTTATTTATTATGTAATTAATTTATCTTTAGTATTAAAAATACATCTTATGTGTAAGTTTATAAATTCTAAAATATTAAAAATAAACAAATTGGTTTTTTGATATTTTTAAAATTTAAATCAAGTCCTCCATGGACTTAATAAACTTGTTATTAGGTCCATGATGCATACAAAATATAAAATTTTTTTTTTTTATTTTCAAGAAATACTAAATCATGTAATATATTTTTGGTTTTTTCTTTTTTTTTCTAATTTTTATATTTTTTGATTAAAAATAGGCACATAATGTTTTTGGAAGGACTTGGTCATATTTAATTAAAAAAGATTTTTTTTGAAATATTAAATGAATTTATTTAATATTAAAATTACATCTTACGCATGTTTACTTTATATAAAATAAGGACTAGTCACGAACCTTAAGGGAAACCTTGAGAAAACAATACAATATTAAGAACTTGTTTAGTATTGTAGTAGCGATTGTTATTAAAATAATTATTTTTTAATTTTTAAAACTTATTTTTAATATAAACACATCAAAATAATTTAAAAATATTAAAAAAAATTAATTGAAAATAAAGAAAAAAATAAAAAAATTTAAATTTTTTCAGAAATATTTTAAAAATATATAAACAAACATGTTTTTGGGTAATTCAAAGGTGAGAAGCCGAAAACTCATGATATATTATGTCGGCAGCCCAAACTTAGGGCCTGCAACTTGCAAAGGTGTAGACTAATGATTGAAGAAGAATGACCCAAAGTCGTCATTTTAAACTCATGCAAAAACCCTTCAGCCCATCTTCCCAAAATGAAGACCGAAGAAAGCATGCAAGCTTAGTCTACCCTTAAATCAACTGGCCCAAGCCAAGACAAACCAAATTTACATTGAAGCATGGAAAGCAAAGATCTCATAGAACAGCATAGTATTTATTACCATGCAAGACAAGCATGTAGAGAGGCCTCGATTCTTTGCCATTTTAAGCCTGACACAAAAGCAAACGCCCTGCTCTACCTTCCACTCCTTCAGATTTTAAGATCAGCAGGACCAAACTTTATGAAAATGGAAAGAAAGCATTAACAGGAAGGAGAACTTTACTGCATGATTTTGTTTTCTTAAAAGGAAAATTTCCTGTTTTACTTTACTGTTTCAACACATGCCATTTTCATCAGCACAATACGATTCATTAAAGCGAAAGTCCTTCTCTGTGATCTCAACACAGCACGACAACACCTCACAAACTCAGTTCTCCTAACCAGGCTGCCATACATGCTGTCATGTGAATGCAGTACGACCAAGATACCAATGGGTTTCCTCCTATAGCTCACATCCTTATCCTAAAAAAAAAACAGGGAAACACGTACGAGAATATGTAAGAGATTGGAATGTAAAGAAAGGAGGAAACTTTATACTTGCCGCGATGGAAGAAACCTGGCGCTAAGAAATCAAGTGTTGGTGGAAATGGAACGTAATCATTTTTTTTTTGTTTTAATTTTTTTTCCGACTAATTCTTTCAGTAAATAGCAAGGGAATATTTCCATCGGTTTTACCAGTGAAAATATTTTCTCAATATTTTCATTTGTATTTATTAATTTTCTGTCAATGATTCACATGATAGCTTTGCACCTTAATTGAAAATGATACACAACTCTGTTCCAAACCTCTTATCGCCATCAAATCATTTCCTTTTCTTCTCAAACTAGACAGGAGCAAGCTTTTTAGCTTTAGGATAGAGCCAATGTATGTTTAGACGTCCCTTTTTAATTTCTGTGTGCCCCACCTCTTGAAAATAAGACTTTTTTGCGAGGGATGAAAGATGATATATGCTTAGGATGGTTGTTGTTGTTCAGTGTTGTTTGAAATATGGTATGGACTGTGGGTTGAGTAGGGATGCCGTTTGTGGTTTCAGAACTTAAAAAAACTAAGGTTTATGAGCTTGGGTTTTTCTAGTCCCCCCTCTACAACGAGAGTTTTCTAGTCCCTTCTATGGGAAAAGAAACAGACTTAAAACGATCCTCAGCTAAGGAAATCTTGGCTGTTTATTTTTGTGTTTTAATATTTTTTATTTTAAATTAATATTTTTTTAATATTTTTAAATCATGTGATATTAAATATAATTTTTTTTAAAAAAATATTATTTTAATATATTTATAAATAAAAATTATTTTAAAAAATAACTCCAACCACGTTACCAAATAAATAGAGTTGGAATGTCGTGGCACTCTCCATCCTAATGTTACAATATTCACGGAGGTTTATCGCTACAAATTAATTTTTTCCCCTTGCCTTTCTCTCTCTTTTCCTGACTTTCATTCTAGCCCCTTGAAAATTATATAACAGCTTTTTAATTTGTTGATTATTCATGTTTGGTTAGTTTTTCTTTTATTATGTTTTTTTTTATTTTAAATAATTTGTAAAATTAATTTGTCTTTTCAATTCATCCCTTTTTACTTTTTTTCTCATCATTTTATTGTTATTTTTTTTATTTGAAATAGTTTTTTAAATTAATTTTGTTTTACAATTTCATTATTCTTCTGTTTTTATTTCATATCAAATTTAATTCTTATTTTTTTAATCATTAATTTTTTCTGTTGCTTTTTTTATTTTTATTTTTTTACAGTTTCATCTTTTAACATTTGTTTTTTTATACATATAAAGTTTTTTTTATTTTTTGTTATTATTTTTTGTCGTTTTATGTACTGCTGTTATATTTTTTTTTATTTAAATTACCAACTGATATATCTAATGGCTCACATCTTATATTTTTTTCCTTAGTTTTTTTTCATATTGAGAAAAAATTTGATCTGGAGCGCCGGCCACTGCAACTAAAAACATATACACAGCCTTCAAAGGCTTGATTTAGGCATTGTCGTCGATACTCCTGCCCAAAACCTTTAAGGTATTCGCCGACTTGTGCACTAACGCCCACGATGTAGAATAGGGATAAATAAATCCCATATAATACTAGTATTCCATTCGTTCCAACCTTGAATCATGACTTCTCCAGTATTCCCCACACCAACTCGTTAGGCATTGGTCGGATGATTTCTTCTCTTTAGCTACTCGTTCTCTCTGGAAACTCTCATTACTGAACGAAATCGAACCCTCGAATTCAAAAGTTATTAGATGTTTGGGCAAGCAAGCAAAAATGACTTGTCATCCTTCAACTAACATTGGTTGTTGGTGTTTTGGTGCAACTGGTACCGTGTCAACGTCACAGGCCAGAATGTCTCTGGTCTTTTTTTTAAACACTCCACGTATTTCTGATGGCCCATTCAACAACATTAATTCTAGGTTTCTTTATGCTTGACAGCAATGCATTTGTGATGACGGGAAACCATTCTGCGGGTAAGTAGCATTATAATCTCTTTGATGTCCAAGTCAATCGCAGCGTCACTTCCATGTACATATGTGAAAGCGTTACAAACAAATGAAAAAATGAAAACCAAGGAAAATGGAAGGATGAAAAGAATAAGAAAATTATCAAACAGAAGATGAGATGGGAAAATCTTCATCAGCTCCGGCAGTTCCATTTTGAAGTAGGCACGCAGCTAAGGTAATGGCACCAGCTGCAGTGATCATTCCCGTTTTCTCCTTTAAATAGCATTACCAATGCCAAAGTAAATCTGCAATGTACATAATGGTATAAATATATTAGAAACAAGTTTTTGCACTAATAGAATTTGCTTTTAGAAAACACGCAGATATGCAAATACTTGGTTTCATGAGGATAAGTTGGAGTTTGGGGAGGCCAAAGGAGCATTGAATTAAATCTAGCCCATCTCATTTGCTTGGCTTGAAAACAAAAAAAATAGGGTTTTGAACTTACCCAACAATAAGCAACACCGCAGCAGCTAGCATTAATACATATTGGTAAGCCTTGTGCTTGGATTTTACACGACCATCGGCAGGAGAATGCTGGTTTTTTGCCCACCCAAACTGAGGACGAAGTAGGAAAACAAAGCCGAGGAGAAAACCACTCATGAAACCTCCAATGTGGGCGAAGTTGTCAACATGTGGAAGAATTCCCACGGCTAAGTTAATGGCAATGATGACCACAAGTGTGAGTAGAGCAGCAATCTACAACAATGAGAGTAGTTTTGAGTTGCAAATTATTTGAATCCAGTTTTTTTTTTTAAAAAAAAAAAATTGAGGCAACCGCACCACAAGCTATCTCTAAAGAATGTCTTGGTCTCATGGTCCTAGTTCCAGGAATAAGTAGCAGGAAAGCATCTATATCTGCTACAATATATTAACCATATGAAACAACCACAAAATCTAAGACCAAAACTAGCAATTCAAGATCACGTAGCTATGGAAAAGCTGAGTGTATGTGTAAATATTTCCTAGGTCAAGTTATTGCTTCCATAAAACACAAGGCCTCATCAATCTTAAGATGATAAGAGAACACAAAACTTTCATATGTATGCAAAAGAAACCAACGGTTAACAGCATACCTTATTAGAATAGATTGTCCAGTTGGTAAGAAGCTCTGACAACATCGCTCCAAGAAGTCCAAACAAAGCACCAGATGCACCGACAGAAATGTTTTGCTGAATAAAAAGTGAAGACAAGATGCTCCCACCAAATCCTGATACTAGGTAGATAATCCCAACTCGCACTGCCAGATTATTTTCCAAAATATATATTAGGATGATCGGATTTTAAATAAAATGGTAAAAACACAAAGATGACTGGAATAAGAACTTGATGATGTGCTTAAAGTGCAACAATAATAATATCCGAGGCATGAGATATTTCCAGTCACTGATTTATAACATTTGCAAGCATGTTGATTTCAACTTAACATGTGAAGAAGGCACGTAATCAACAAGTGCTGATATAAATTGACAGGAGAAGAGAACATGACATACCAAACCCAAATTGCTGTTCAAGACGAATCCCAATAAAGATCAAGCTTAACATATTTGCAAGCACATGAACAACTCCGGCATGCAACCACATACAGGTGATGAGCCTCCACCCTTGATGTCCATGCACTACTTTGTTCCACTTCAGAGATCCCATTTTTTCCAATCTGCACAATCATTGGCATGTAAAGATCAGCGAACAAAATTCTTCTGCCACATGAATTAGAAGGCTGCTTGCAGATACCATATTACTAGCAGTAAAGGCACATCGATTTGAACAAATTGCAACAAATAATTGGTCAGGTAAGAACTTAATGACATGCAACACTATTTATGTCATCACACCCCTAAATCAAACCCATGAAGACACGAATCTACAGCACTTAAGAGATCATATGCATAGTAAGTTTCATTGAATTACATATTAAAATTTAATCCTGTAGCTTTTGATCTATAAACCATATACAGGAACCTATGTTCTGGAAAGTCCAGTACCCCTAAAAGTGGAGGTAATACAGTGAATTTATAAATAGTTTAATGTTCCTCCAGAGCCCTTTGGTGGATAAATTCAACTCCATAACAAAGTAATAAAACTTTTATGGATCACTCTAAATTTCCACACTGCCTTAATACATAAACGCATGAACAAATTTTCAAGATAGATAAAGTGGAGAAGAAGATTCTCAATAATAGCAAGATAAAAAAACATAACCGCAAATCAAATACTTCTTATGAACACCTAGTACTATGTATTGTCATAAAAGCAATTAAGCCCGGGTATTAAATAACAGTATTAAATAAAACTAGTGGCAAGCATAAAGAAAAAATACCAAAATCAGAACCAGTAACTAAGCAAAAGAAAAGATCACCTAAAATCAAATTATAAGAAACCACTACCCAGTATCTCAAAGTCTGAATCCAAAATTAACAAAACTTCACACCCAAATCAAACACAACACCCAGCCAAGAAACAAATCCAAACCCACATGAAAACGCGTATAAAAGCTCACAAATTTGGACAAAATTAAGCAAAGAAAGAAGAAACTTACGTAGCAGCAGATGGGCCAAAGAGGGGGTTTTCCTTCAACGGCTGAAAAGAGAACCTGCCAAGAAACTTAGCCACGCAACTACCTTCAATACCCAGAGATTTTTTAGGACAATCGTTGACATACATGACAACAATAAAAACAGCAATATTTGCAACAACAAACATGGGAATTATCCATGAAGTCCATTGCTTTTCTGCTGTTTCAACATAGTATGAAGGGAAATTTGCGTTATTTCCTCTGTTCTTTGTCCCCCTCTCTAGATCTCCACTTGCCATTGTCTCTCGCTCTTAC
>Ga0325401_1004345_pt1 | contig 13354 bp, 11 predicted proteins | sample PopdelMetagenome_FD_205666 | JGI IMG/M metagenome (GOLD analysis project Ga0325401, IMG submission 205666) | Populus deltoides microbial communities from Bellville, Georgia, United States - Xylem-PdKOR-R2 | ecosystem: Host-associated > Plants > Phyllosphere > Stem > Wood/Secondary xylem | place...
GGCTGCGCACCCTGATGCTGCTCTGCGCGGTCGGCGGCGCACTGGGCGCGACCCTGCTGCTGGTGACCGACGACGGGGTCTTCGAGGCCGTCGTGCCGTGGCTGGTCGCCTTCGGGTCGGTCCTGCTGCTCGCCCGCGACCGGCTCCGTGCCTGGTCCGCCACGCGGCGGGCCCGCCCCGGTGCCGTGTGGCGCGGCCACCTCGTGGTCGTGGGCGTCGGGGTCTACGGCGGCTACTTCGGTGCCGCCAGCGGCATCATCATGCTCGCCGTCCTGGCCCTGCGGACGACCGAGCCGCTGGCCGTCACCAACGCCGTCAAGAACGTCGCCACGAGCACCGCCAACCTGGTCGCCGCCCTGGCCTACGTCGTGCTCGCCCCGGTCGACTGGCCCTCGGTCCTCGCTCTGGGAGCCGGGACCCTCGTGGGCGGCTGGACCGGTCCGCAGCTGGTGCGGGTGCTGCCGGAGCGGCCGCTGCGCTGGGCGATCGGGCTGGCGGGCCTCGGGTTGGCGGCGTACCTGCTGGTGGCGTGAGCCGGGGTGGCACGGGACAGCACGACGACGGCTCCGGCCCGCACCGAGGTGCAGGCCGGAGCCGTCGTGTGTCGTTCGTTTCGTGGAGCTGGCGGGAATCGAACCCGCGTCCTTCGGCGTCGAACCAGGTCTTCTCCGGGTGCAGTCAGTGGTGTCGTTCTGCTCGGCCCCGGCGCTCGCACTGACACGTCGCCGACAGGCCCAGTCACAGAAGAGTCCCGCTCGTCCCCCTGTGACCCGGGACGGGCAGCAAGTCTCCTAGATGACGCCAGGGTCCGGGTCGGAGACAGGCACCCGGTCTGACGCTTCGATCACCGCTCAGGCGGCGAGAGCGAAGGAACTGCGCTTAGCGTTGGCAGTTGTGGTTTCCAGCGGTCGTTTACGAGATGTCGCTGGCTCCTCGACCCGCTTCTCCTGGAACTGACGTCCCAAGTCGAAACCGATCAGCCCCTCTTGAGTTGTACTGCTCGTCCAACACTAGTCGACCCGTCCACCATTCCCGAACGCGTTTCCCCACGCGGCGAGCGCCGGCACCCCGGGGCCGCTCAGCAGCGGCAGCCCGGCCGGGCGCCCGGTCAGCACCAGCCCCACGGCGTACGCCGGCCCGCGGGCCTCGGGCGCGGACCCGGGGCCGTGGACCCACTCGGCGTCCTCGGCCACCAGCCGCACCGCGGGCCTCCCGCCGCGGGTGAAGCCCGTGCGGGCCTTCGGCGAGACCAGGAAGTCCAGGGCGTGGCGCCACGAGGCGACCGGCCGGTCGTGCGGCAGGTCGAGCGGCACCGCGATGTCCTCGCGGTGCACCATCAGGTCGGCGAGCGGGGCGTGCCAGTCCATGCCCGGCGGGGTGAAGCGCGAGCCGGCGTGCTCGCGCAGCATCGCGGCGATCTCCGCGGCGGGACGGTCGGAGAGCCGGGCGGTCACCCGCTCGCTGGCCCGGTCGAAGCTGCCGCGGGCGCGCACCATCTCCCACGCGAACGCCGGCAGGCTGGTGGTCGGTCCGACCAGCAGGTGGGCGGCGACGTCCTGCACGCTCCACCTCCCGCACAGCGACTGCGCGGCGAGCTGCGCGGGGCTCAGCTCGTCGACCAGGTCGGCGAGCGCGAGCCGCTCGGCAGCGATCAGGGCGAACGGGTCCTCCGTCATGGGTGGACCCTAGGGCGCGGGAGGCTCCCCGAACAGCGCGACGGCGTTGCCCCAGAAGACCGCGCGCAGCCAGTCGTCGCCGAGGTCGAGGCGCGCCAGCCCCTCGAGCTGGTCGACGTAGGGGTAGGGGATCGTCGGGAAGTCCGAGCCGAGCAGCACGTCGCCGGCCAGCCCGAGCTCGCGCAGCCGAGGCAGCAGGGCGGCCGGGTAGTCGACACCGAAGAAGTCTGTGAAGACCATCGTCGTGTCGAGCCGCACCCGGTCGTGGGTCTCGGCGAGCAGCAGGAACTCCTCGACCTCCGGCGCGCCCATGTGGGCGATGACGAGCGGCAGCCGCGGGTGGCGCCGCAGCACCGCCTCGACCGAGTCCGGTCCGGTGGTCTCGCTACCGACCGGCCCCGACCCGGCGTGGGTCACGACCGGCACGTCGGCGTCGGCCAGCACACCCCACACGTCGTCGAGCAGCGGGTCGTCGAGGCGGAACTCCCCCACCTGCAGGTGCAGCTTGAACACCTCGACGCCGGCGCCGACCAGCTCCTCGACGTACGCCGCGACGCCGGGCTCGGGGAAGAACGTGCCGGACCAGAGCACGTCGGGCCGATCGGCGGCGAAGTCGCGCGACCAGTCGTTGAGGTAGGCCGCGACGCCGGGCTTGTGGGCGTAGGGCAGCGTCGAGAACCGCCGCACGCCCATGGCTCGCAGCAGCTCGACCCGCTCATCGTGGGAGGCGCGGTAGCGGATCGGCCACTCCCGGCCGATCTTCGGGCCGGCGGCGTCGAAGACCGCCCACACCGCCCGCTGGATCGGCGGCGGCAGGAAGTGGACGTGGACGTCGAAGAGCCCCGGCAGCCCGAGCCCCTCCCAGAACGCCCGGACCGCGGGGACGTCCTCGGACCGGTCAGTCACTCATCCCCTTGAGGCGGCGGCCGACGGCCTGCTCGACCTCGCGGTTGGCCTGGCGCTCGGCGAGCGTGTGCCGCTTGTCCCAGGTCTTCTTGCCTCGCGCGGTCGCGATCTCGACCTTGGCGCGGCCGTTGAGGAAGTACAGCGACAGCGGCACGACGGTGAGGCCCTTCTCGGCGACCCGCCGCTCGATCTTGTCGATCTCCTCGCGGTTGAGCAGCAGCTTGCGCTTGCGCCGCGCGGAGTGGTTGGTCCAGGTGCCCTGGGAGTACTCCGGGATGTGCACGCCGTGCAGCCACGCCTCACCGCGGTCGATGTCGACGAACCCGTCCACGAGCGATGCCCGGCCCTGCCGCAGCGACTTCACCTCGGTGCCCTGCAGCACCAGCCCCGCCTCGAAGGTGTCGTCGATGGCGTAGTCGTGACGCGCCTTCTTGTTCTGCGCGATCAGCTTGCGCCCCTGCTCCCTGGCCATGCACCCATTGTCTCAGTGCTGCCCAGCGGTGGCACACGGGTTGTCGTCACCGCTGGTCGAGCAGAGAAGCGCGCCAGCGCTGAACGTCGTCGAGACCACCGCAACCCGGGCTGGGTCCCAGCCACAGGTCACCAGGTCTCGACGACGCTCGCTGGCGCTCGCTGCTCGACCACCGGCGTGTGGCGCTCGCTGCTCGACCACCGGCGTACGACCAGCGACGGTCAGAGGTAGCCCATCGGGTCGACGGCCGTGCCGTCCTGGAGCACGGTGAAGTGCAGGTGGCAGCCGGTCGACCAGCCGGTCGAGCCGACGTAGCCGACGACCTGGCCGCGCTTCACGGTGTCCCCCACGCCCACGGCGTACGACGTCGCGTGGTTGTAGACGACGGTCAGGGCGTGGCCGTTGACCTTGCCGACCGAGACGTAGAGGCGGTTGCCGTAGACCGGCGAGTAGTAGGCCTCGATGACCTTGCCGCCGGCGGCGGCGCGCATCCCCTCGCCGCACGAGACGCCGAAGTCGGTGCCGTCGTGCAGACCCCAGTAGCCGTAGATCGGGTGGATCCGGTAGCCGAAGGGCGAGGTGACCGTGCCGTTGACGGGCGGCAGCAGGAAGCCGTCGTCGGCGCCGACGTAGCCGGCGGAGGTGTCGGCGGCGGCCGCGGCGATGATCCGCTGCTTGATCCGCTCCTCCTGCTTCTTGAGCGCCTCGAGCTCGGCAAGGTCGGCCTTGCGGGCCCGCTCGGCCTTGCGCTGGGCCTTCTCCCGGGCGGCGACGGTGACCGTCACCTGCTCCTGGGCGGCGTACGCCGCGGCCGCGGCCGCATCGGCGTCGGCCTTCAGCTCCTGCACCGTCACGAGGTGCTGCGCCGCCTCGTCGGCCTGACCGGCCGCGGTGACCTCGGCCGCCTTGACGGCGTCCTTCTTGGCCGAGAGGGCGATCTCGGCCTCGTGCAGCTGGGTGAAGAGGGTGCCCTGGTCGTGGATGACGTTGTCGGCGTACTCCAGCTTGCGGGTCAGGTCGGCCGGCGTCTGCGCGCTGAGGTAGCCGGTGATCGCCATCAGCTGCGGTGAGCCCTGCTGGTAGACGTCCACGACGGTCTGCTTGACCTTCGCCTGCTGCGCGGCGAGCGCGTCCTGGCCCGTGGCGAGCTCGGCCTTCGCCTGGGCGAGCGCGGCCTGGGCCGCGACCAGGGAGGCCTGCATCTGGGCGTCGAGGGCCTCGGCCTGGGTGAGCTGCGCGGTGGCCTCCGCCGCGGCGTCCTGGGCGGTGCCGAGCCGGCCCTGCGCGGTGACGAGGTCGGACTCCGCCCGGGCGAGCGCCGCCTCGGCCACGTCGACGGCCTTGCTCGCCTCCTCGGCGTCGTGCTGGGCCTGCTCGATCTGGGACTGCACCTGGTCCTTCTTCTGCTCCAGGTCGTCCTTCTCGTCGGCGTGCGCCAGCGGTCCGGCGTACGCCGCCACGGCGCACACGAGGGCGGTCAGCAGGGTCAGGAGCAGAGCAACGGGCGCCGTCGTACGGCGGCCGGCGGCGCTGGGGAAGGAGCGCACGACGTACCAATCGGTCGGGGAAGTAACCGAGGCAGACGGTAGGCGACGAGGCTCAGACTTTGAGGTATTTGCGGGTCAGCAGGAGTGTCGGCAGCAGCGTCAGCACCGGACCGAGGACACCGATGGCGAGCAGCGCGGTGGTGTAGTCGGAGACGCCGATCCACGGCATGAACGACACCGACGACGCGATCCGCTCGTGCACGCCGAACCACATGAACGCCCCCAGCGTCCCGCCGGCCAGCGCCACCCCCACCACGGCGGTCACCAGCGACTCCAGCAGGAACGGCAGCGCGATGTAGAGCGTGGAGGCCCCCACCAGCCGCATGATCGCGATCTCCTTGCGCCGGGCGAACGCCGCGAGCCGGATCGTGTTGGCCACGAGCAGCAGGGCCGCGATCACGAGGAACAGCGCGACCCCCCAGGCGCCGTACTTCAGCGCGTCGAGCCAGCCGTAGAGCGGGGCGAGGGTGTCACGCAGGTCGCGGACCTGGGAGACCCCGTCGAGGCCCACCACCGCACTCGTGACGCCCTCGAACTCCTGCGGGTCCTCGAGGGTGATCCAGTAGGACTGCGGCATGTCGGTCGCGGTCATCGGCGGGTTGGGCCCGTCGAACTGGTCGGCGCCGTAGAGCTCCTTGACCTTCGCGAACGCCTCCTCCTGCGACTCGTAGCGCACCGAGGCGACCTCGGGGTTCTGCTCGATGGTCTCCTCGACGCGCTGGCGCTGCTCGTCGGTGACCGCCGCGGTGCAGGCGGGGTTGGAGTCGCCGTCGCGGCAGAGGTAGACGGTGACCTGCAGCTGGTCGCCGAGGTAGCGCACCGCGATGTCGGACTGCTGCTTGATCAGCACCCCGAGCCCGAGCAGGGTGAGCGAGACGAAGAGCGTCAGCACCACCGCGATGTGCATCGAGACGTTGCGGCGCAGCCCCTGGCCGAGCTCGCTGAAGACGTAGCCGACGCGCATCAGCCGGTGACCCCGTCGTAGACGCCCTGCGACTCGTCGCGCACGACACGTCCGTGGTCGAGCTCGACGACCCGCTTGCGCATCTGGTCGACGACCCCGGAGTCGTGGGTCGCCATGAGCACGGTGGTGCCGGTGCGGTTGATCCGCTCCAGCAGCTTCATGATCCCGACCGAGGTGGTCGGGTCGAGGTTGCCGGTGGGTTCGTCGGCGATGAGGATCATCGGCCGGTTGACGAAGGCGCGCGCGATCGCGACGCGCTGCTGCTCACCGCCGGACAGCTCGTCGGGCATCCGCTCCCCCTTGCCGTCGAGGCCGACCAGCTCGAGGGTCTGCGGCACGACCTTCTTCACCTCCGAGCGCGGGCGCCCGATGACCTGCAGCGCGAAGGCGACGTTCTCGCTCACGGTCTTGTTGGGCAGCAGCCGGAAGTCCTGGAACACGGTGCCGATCTGGCGCCGCAGCCGCGGCACCTTCCACCCGGCGAGCCGGTTGAGGTCCTTGCCTGCGACGTGGACGCGACCGGCGGTCGAGCGGGTCTCGCGCAGCACCAGCCGCAGGGCCGTCGACTTCCCGGACCCCGACTGGCCCACGAGGAAGACGAACTCGCCCTTCTCGATGTCGATGCTCACCTGGTCGAGCGCAGGCTTGCCCGTGCCGGGGTAGGTCTTGGAGACCTTCTCGAAGCGGATCACGTCGATCGAGAGTACGCGCCGGACCTCCCTGCTCCACCTTCCCGCGCAGCGCGTCCCACCGCTGGTCGATCAGCGAGCCCCAGCGAGCGTCGTCGAGACCACCCACCCACCGCTGGTTGAGGAAGGACGAAGTCCTGTCTCGAAACCACTCCCGCCACGACAGTGGTTTCGAGACGGTCCTAACGGACCTCCTCAACCACCGATGTCTCCGGCGCGTCCACGACCCACCACGCGGCGTACGCCGGGAGCCAGAGCACGCCGTCGCCGCCCACCTCGAGCACGTGCCCGCCGAGCGCGTCGTACGCCGTGCCGATGCCGGCGGCGCGCACGCGGTGCAGGTCGACGGGACGGCGGGTGCCGGTGACGTTGTAGAGCCCCACGAACGCCCCGGCGGCGTGCTCGCGCGCGACCGCCAGCACCCCGTCGTCGACGCCGTCGAGCACCTGCACCCGGCCGGAGGCGTGCAGCTGCGGCAGCGAGGCCCGCACCCGCGCGAGGTGCGCGAGACCGCTGAACGCCCGCCCCGGCACCGTGTCGAGATCGTGCCGTGCGGCGGCGCGGTCCCAGTCGAGCCGCGGCCGGTGCGCCCAGCGGTTGTCGTCCTCGTGCCCGGGCTCGAGCGCCCAGTCGGGGTCGTTGGGCTGGGCGAGCTCGTCGCCGCTCCAGATCACCGGCACCCCGCCCCAGCCGCACACGATCGCGTGGGCGAGGTGGAGCCGTGCGAGCGCCGCGTCCGTGTCCTCGGGCGTGCGCGCGGAGTGCAGCCCGGCCAGCGACGCGGCCGTGCCGCTGATCCGCTCGTCGCCGGTGGCGGGGTTGGCCTGGAAGACCAGCCCCTCGGCCCAGGAGCCGGGGAAGCGGCCGGCGTACCACTGCGACAGGAAGGCGCGGTGGCCGGCGCCGGTCACCCCGGCGTGCCAGGCGTCGGTGTCGTCGATCGCCCAGCCGATGTCGTCGTGACAGCGCGCGTAGGCGATCCAGGTGCCGGTCGACGGCGTCGTCGGGAGGGCCCGGAGCGCCTCGCGGGCGAGCGACGTCCCGCCGGTGGCGAGCATCGACCAGATCTGCACCATCAGGCTGTTGTGGTAGGCCAGGTCGCTCACGCGTCCGGCACGTGCGCCGGTGCCGAGGTACTGCACCAGGTCGCGCGGTCCCACGATCGCCTCGGCCTTGAACGCCACCGCCGGGGCTGCGATCCGGGTCACCGCGTGCAGCGCCTGGGTGATGGCGTGCACCTCGGGCTGGTTCTGGCAGTCGGTGCCGAGCCGCTTCCACAGGAAGGCGATCGCGTCGAGGCGGAACACCTCGACCCCGAGGTTGGCCAGCCACAGGATCGTCTCGGCGAACTCCACGAGCACCGCGGGGTTGGCCCAGTTCAGGTCCCACTGCCACTCGTTGAAGGTCGTCCAGACCCAGGCCTCAAGCTCGTCGTCGAAGGTGAAGCTGCCGGGCGCGAAGTCGGGGAAGACCTCCGGCAGCGTCCGCTCGTAGGCGTCGGGCAGGGCGCGGTCGTCGAAGACGTGGAACCAGTCGCGGTACGCCGCGTCGCCGGCCCGCGCGGCCGCGGCCCAGGCGTGCTCGCGCGCCACGTGGTTGAGCACGAGGTCGACCACCAGGCTGATGCCCCGCCCGCGCAGCTGCGTCGCGAGGTCGCGCAGGTCGTCGGTGGTGCCGAGGTCGGGCCGGACCGTGCGGTAGTCGGCCACGGCGTAGCCGCCGTCGCTGTCGCCCTCGCGCGGCTGCAGCAGCGGCATCAGGTGCAGGTAGGTGACGCCGAGCTCCTCGAGGTGGTCGAGCCGGTCGACCACGCCGGCGAGGTCCTCGGCGAACCGCTCGGTGTAGCAGGCGTAGCCGAACATCTCGGGCGACTGCAGCCAGTCGGGACGCAGCAGCCGCTGCTCGTCGAGGAGCTGCAGGTCGTCGGGCCGGGCGGCGTACGCCGAGGCCGCGGCCTCGACGAGACGGCGCAGCAGCGCGTCGGCGACGGCCGGGTCGGGGTGGAGCGCGGTCACCGCGGCGTGCAGGTCGGGCCAGTAGCGGTCGAGGCGGAGGGCAAGGCTCCGGCGTCGACCCGCACCGGTCCCGCCGTCCAGGCTGGCCGCGGCGACGGCGACGGCGTGCAGGTCAACGGGAGCGCTCATCGAGACGATCCAAGCACGCCGGTAGCGTCCGGGCATGCGCCAGCGCGTCCGCCCCCTCGCCCTCGTGGGTGCGGTGACGGTGCTGCTCACCGCGGCGCTGGTGGTCGCGGGGGTCGTGCTGCTCGGCGACGGCTCGGGCGACGTCCCGGGCAGCGGCTCAGGCGGCGGCTCGGGCGGTGGTGAGCCCTCGGCAGCGCCGTTCGCCACCACGACGTTGGCGGAGCTCGACCCTGCGTCCGTCGAGGTCGCCCGCGGGCCCTTCTGCGACGACGTCGACCCGCGCGAGGTCGAGGCCGCCCTGGGCGCCGAGCCGGCGGACGCCACCTCCTGGCAGAACGGCGACCCGGTGCCCCTGGCCGGCGGCTCGCAGGACGTCGGTCACGAGTTCGGCTGCTCGTGGACCGGCCCCGACGGGGCGGTGGTGTCGGCGTGGGTGTTCGCTCCCCCGGTCGACGCGACCCGGGCCGCCCAGCTCGCCCAGGACACCGACATCGGGTGGTGCACGAAGCCCTCCCCCGCGCCGGCGTTCGGCGCCAGCGGGACCCGTCTCGACTGCTTCGGGGGCGGCAACGGCTACGCCGCCTACCGCGGCCTGTTCGGCGACGCATGGCTGACGTGCCGGGTCGAGAACCCGCCCGTCGATCCCACCGCGGCCCCGCTCGACCCGACCGGTCTAGAGGACCGGGCCGACCGGTGGTGTGCTGGGATCCTCCGATCGGTCAGTTCCCCGGCGAACTCCTGATCCGCCCCCGCCTCTCCTCGCAGAGTGGGAGGCGTGGTCAAGGCTCGACTCGTCATCGCCGTCGCCGCGCTCTCGGGTGCTGCGTCGCTCCTCGGCATGACCCCGCCGACCCTCGCCTCGGGTGACCCGCTGGCGGACGCGGCCGAGCGCAACGACATGTCGACCGCCGAGCTCCGCGACCTGATGAGCGACCCGACGGTCCAGCTCGACCACACCGACAAGATCTACTTCGTCGACCCGGCCGGCGAGCACGACCACGAGCACGCCGACGACCACGCCGACGACCACGCCGACGACCACGCCGACCCCCGTGCTGAGCAGGGCGCCGCCGACGACGACGGCGAGCCCGAGGTCGCCCAGGGCGCGCCGTACTCCCTCGACCAGACGTTCCTGCTGCACAGCCGTCCGTCCGCGCCGGTCGTCGTCTTCATCGACCTCGACGGTGCCCGCGTGGCCGGCACGGCCTGGAACAACAAGCTCCCCGACGGCGACCACCGCGGCTACAGCCTCGACGGCGACTACGCGACGTTCAACGACGCCGAGCGCACCGCGATCCAGGAGATCTGGTCGCGGGTCGCTGAGGACTACGCGCCGTTCAACGTCGACGTCACCACCCAGGACCCCCTCGGCTCCAAGCCCGGCACCAAGGCCCTGGTCGCCGACAGCCAGGGCGCCGCCAACGCGCTGTGCGGGGGCGGCTGCGGCGGCGTCGCCTACCTGCGGGTCTTCGGCTCGGGTGGCACGCGCTTCCAGCCCGCCTGGATCTTCCCCCAGAACCTCGCTGGTGGTGACCCCAAGTCGGTCGCCGAGGCGGTCAGCCACGAGGTGGGGCACAACTTCGGCCTCGACCACGACGGCTACGCGCAGTACGGCTACTACTCCGGGCACGGCGTGTGGGCCCCGATCATGGGCGCCGGCTACGACCGGCCGGTGACCCAGTGGAGCCGCGGTGAGTACGCCGGCGCGACGACCGGCCAGGACGACCTGTCCATCATCGCGGGGAGCGCCCCGCTGGTGCCCGACGAGGCCGGGGACACCCCGGGCACCGCGTCGACCAACCTCGCCGGCACCAAGCTCATCACCTCGGCCGGCGACCGCGACGTCTACGCCCTGGGGTCCTGCGTCGGCACGTTCAGCGTCTTCGCCGTGCCGCCCCCGACGGCCGCCGCCGGGCCGAACCTCGACGTCCGCCTCGACCTGCTCGACTCCGCGGGCGGCGTCGCCGGCAGCGCAGACCCGCCCGTCGGCATGCTGAGCCGCACGACGGCACGCGGGCTGAGCGCGGGCCTCACCGTGCCCCTGCCCAGCGCCGGGCCGTGGTTCGTGCGCGTCGACGGCACCGGCAGCGGCTCGCCGTCCGACGGCTACAGCGACTACGCGAGCATCGGCAGCTACACCCTGAGCGTCACCTGCACGCCTCCAGGCGGCACCCCGCCGGCGTTCCCCGACGGCGACGCCGGGTCCGGCGCCGTGACCCCGGGGGGCACCACCGGCGGCGCCAGGCCGCCGGCGCCCGCCAAGGTGAAGGCCCGCAGCGGCAAGGCCGGCGGCAAGGCGACGGCGTCGGTGTCGTGGAAGGCCCCCAAGGGCGGCGGCATCACGGGCTTCCGTGTCACCGTGATGAAGGGCCCCAAGGGCAACCGCGCCATGGGCTCGCCGGTCACGATGGCCGCCGGGGCGTCGTCGTACGTCGCGACGCTGCGCCCGGGTCGCTACCGGTTCTCGGTGGCGGCGATCAACGCCGCCGGGACGTCGACCCCGGTGGCGTCTAAGACGGTCCTGGCGCGCTGACCGCTGCGGTCAGTTCTCCTCGGCCCGCTCGGCGCCGCGGCGCCAGCGGATGCCCGCCTCGAGGAAGCCGTCGAGGTCGCCGTCCAGCACGGCGGCCGGGTTGCCGACCTCGAAGCCGGTGCGCAGGTCCTTGACGACCTGGTAGGGGTTGAGCACGTAGTTGCGCATCTGGTCGCCCCAGCTCGCAGCGACGTCGCCCTTCAGCTCCTTGGTGAGCGCGGCCTCCTCGGCCTTCTTGCGCGCCAGCAGCTTGGCCTTGAGCACGACCATGGCCGAGGCCTTGTTCTGCAGCTGCGACTTCTCGTTCTGGCAGCTGACCACGATGCCGGTCGGGAGGTGCGTGAGGCGCACGGCCGAGTCGGTGGTGTTGACCGACTGGCCGCCGGGGCCACCGGAGCGGAAGACGTCGACGCGGAGGTCGTTCTCGTCGACCTCGATGTCGTCGGTCTGCTCGAGCACCGGGATGACCTCGACCGCGGCGAAGCTGGTCTGGCGGCGGCCCTGGTTGTCGAAGGGGCTGATCCGCACGAGGCGGTGGGTGCCGGACTCGACCGAGAGGGTGCCGTAGGCGTACGGCGCGTGGATCGCGAACTCGGCCGACTTGATGCCGGCCTCCTCGGCGTAGGAGACGTCGAAGACCTCGACGGCGTACTTGTGCTGCTCGGCCCAGCGCGTGTACATCCGCATCAGGCTCTCGGCGAAGTCCGCCGCGTCGACGCCGCCGGCGCCCGAGCGGATCGTCACGATCGCCTCGCGGGCGTCGTACTCTCCCGACAGCAGGGTGCGGACCTCGAGCGCCTCGACGGACTTGTGGATGCGCTGGATGTCGCGCTCCGCCTCGGCGAGGGTGTCGGCGTCGTCGACCTCGCGACCGAGCTCGACCAGCGCCTCGACGTCGTCGATGCGCGTGAGCAGCTCGCTGAACCGGTCGACCTCGCCCTGGATGGCCGAGAGCCGGCCGGTGACCCGGGTGGCGTTGGCCTGGTCGTCCCAGAGGTCGGGGGCCGCGACCTGCTCGGCCAGGTCCGCGATCTCGCGACGCATCGCGTCGACGTCGAGCACCTGCTCGACGGTCCTCATGGTCGCGCGGAGCTGCTTGATCTCGGCGTCGAAGTCGGGTCCAGCCACAATCTGCCACTCTAGACGGCGGGCCCGCCGTACCCCAGTCGGTACGACGGGCCCGGCCCCTCCCCCAGGGCTGCGGGTGCGGCTCAGAAGCTGCAGTAGACCTCGGGCGTGCCGAAGGCGCCGAGACCGTCGTTGGTACGCGTCATGGAGACGGACAGTCGGAAGACGTCGGTCACGTCGAGCGCTACGGGCGCGCTCTGCGTCAACGCGAAGGACTGAGAAACCTTGGTGACGCCGTCAGCGGCGATGGCTACCGTTGCCGAGCCGTTTACCGGGGAGGCATCGCTGAGACCGGCGACGCCACGGAGGTTGGTGCATTCCCGATCGAGGTTGTAGCTGATCGAACCAGTGGTGCTCAATGCGCTGGAGACCAGCGAATGGGGATAGCTGACGCCGTTGATCCGCACCTCGTTGCCGCTGTTGACCGCGCTGCCGATGACGATCGGGATGCTGGTCAGCGAACGCCACCCGAAGACCGTGACCGCTACGCGGTCGCTGACCGAGCGCGAGCGGCCGGAGGCGGCTGGGGCGACGACGCGGTAGTCACGCTCCCGGACCGAGCCCACCTTGTCCTTGAACGAATAGCGCCCGTTGCCGTTCAGCCGGTCGCGACCCACGGTCTTCCACGCCTTGCGGTTCTCGTAGCGCACCTGCAGCAGCACCTTGCTGCCGCGGGCGGCCGGGTCGACCGTGCCCTTGATGCGGATCTTGTCGCCGACCTCGGGCGCGGTGTCGGTGACCGTGATGGTCACCTCGGCGCGGGCCGACGCGGGCGCGGCCTGGGCCGGGGCGGTCGCGCTGAGGCCGGTGAGACCGGCGAGGGCGGTGCCGGTGACGATCGCGCCGGTGAGGAGCTGCTTCATGGTGGTGCCTTTCGACGAGGTGTCTTGTCCTTCTCACCCAGTCCGATGCAGCGCCGGACGACCTGGTTCGCGGATCCGTGAGATTTCTTCGGGCCGGTCTCGGGCTACCTGCTGCCGAACACCTGCGCGGCGTACCACCGGCCGTCGCCGCCCCGGCGCGCGGCGACGGCGACGAGCCGAAACGACGTGCTCATGATGTTGGCCCGGTGCCCCTCGGACGGCAGCCACCCGTCGACCACGACGGAGCGGCCGCTCGCGTAGCCGTAGGCGACGTTCTCGCCCGCGGTCCGCAGTCCGCAGCCGCTCAGGACCGGACCGAGGTCCTGGTGGAACATCTCCTCGCGCTGCGCCATCAGCCGCGCCTGCGCCCGGGCGTAGCGCTGCAGGCACCGGCTGACCCGCAGGGGCCGGAGCCCCTCGGTCGTCCGTGCC
>Ga0325401_1004346_pt1 | contig 13352 bp, 7 predicted proteins | sample PopdelMetagenome_FD_205666 | JGI IMG/M metagenome (GOLD analysis project Ga0325401, IMG submission 205666) | Populus deltoides microbial communities from Bellville, Georgia, United States - Xylem-PdKOR-R2 | ecosystem: Host-associated > Plants > Phyllosphere > Stem > Wood/Secondary xylem | place...
CCTCGCACGCAAGTCGTGATTGATGGTAGTGCTGCCGCTCGCTCGGCCCAAGCTAGCTCCATTACCCCGCACCTGAGCACCTTAGCTCGCCCAGTACCCACCGGCGCCACCCTGGGTATAATGCAGGCCACCCGTGCCCAAGATTCAGGCTTGCCGGTGATGATCAAAGCCTGTCCGAAAGCCAGCAACCGCGCTGCTAAACCCGCAACCCCTGAAGCTGCCAGCTTCGCCTTTTTGCAGGAGCTGCGCCAAGAGCTAAGAATACAGCAGCCCGCCCAGGAGTTTCAGGTCACGGAAGCCAAGCGCGACAACCTAGGTCAAACCCACGTTTATTTACGCCAAACCTGGAAAGGCTTGCCTGTGTACGGCTCCGAAGTGATTGTGCACCTGGATGCTACGGGCCAGCCCACGCTTTTCAACGGCCGGCACTTCCGCTCTCCCAGCGCCCTCGCTACTCTGACGCCGGCCCTCGCTGCCGCCGACGCCGCTACCAAGGCCGAAACGCAGCTCCGCACCAAAACCAAAGTGCAGCCGCTATCCGCCGACGCTAAGAAACTATTGGGCTATAATGGACCTAATGCCGAGTTAGTTATCTACCACGCCACGCCCAGTGGCGCGCCGGTGCTGGCCTGGCACATCACCACGCGGCCCACGCTGGTGCAGCGATGGGAGTCGTTTGTGGATGCGCGCACCGGGGCGGTACTGAGTCAGTACGAGTCGTCTTGCACAACGGACGGCCCCCGCACGGCCACCGGCGTCGACCTTAATGGCAAAACGCAGAGCCTGCACACGTATGAGTACAACAGCAAGTTTTACCTGCTGGATGGCTCACAGGCGATGTTCAACCTAGGTCAGTCGAAGCTGCCTGATGAGCCCGTGGGTGGTTTGCTCACCATCGACGCCAACAATACCTACGGCGAAAATGCGGTGATTACGCACGTCAACAGCACCAGTAACACCTGGAATGCCACTCAGAAGTCGGCCATATCGGCGCACTACAACGCGAGCGTGGCCTACAGCTACTACCGTAATACGCACAATCGCAACTCTTTGGATGGGCAGGGCGGCACTATGATTTCCGTCGTGCGCGTAGCCGACGACGATGGCAGCCCGATGGACAATGCCTACTGGAACGGGCGCTTCATCTCCTACGGCGAAGGCAACGTGGGCTTCTCGCCCCTGGCCGGCGGCCTCGATGTGGCGGGCCACGAAATGACACACGGCGTAGTCGAAAAAACCGCGAACCTGGAGTACAAGGGCCAAAGCGGTGCCCTCAACGAGAGCTTCGCCGACGTATTCGGCGCCCTTATGGACCGCGACGACTGGACCATTGGCGAGGACGTGGTGAAGCGCGGCACCTTTCCCAGTGGTGCGCTCCGCTCGCTCTCCGACCCGCACAACGGTGGTGGTAGCCTCAACGACAACGGGTTTCAGCCGCGCACCATGAGCGAGTTGTACACCGGCTCGCAAGACAACGGCGGCGTACACGTAAACAGTGGCATTCCCAACTGGGCTTTTTACAAATTTGCCACCGCCATCAGCAAGGAGCACGCCGAGCAGGTGTGGTACCGTACCCTCACCACTTACCTCACGCGCTCCTCCCAATTTCTGGACCTGCGCTTGGGCGTGCTTCAGGCGGCTACCGACCTCTACGGGGCTAGCTCCGCCGAGGTAAATGCCGCCAAAGCCGCCTTCGACGCGGTGGGCATTCTTAATGGCACTACCCAGCCCGCGCCCAACAACAACTTACCCGTCAACCCCGGCCAGGATTACATTCTCTCCTACAACACCGACCCTGGTGTGCAGGGCACCTGGTACGTGTCGAACACCGAAGGAAGCGGCTTCAAACGCCTTTCCAATACCAAAGCCATTTCCAAACCTAGCCTCACCGACCTAGGTACCCGGGCCGTGTTTGTGGACACTGACCACCGCATTCGGGTGCTTCAGATCAACAGCGCGCCTTCCGAAGCCGTCGTGCAAAACCAGCCTATTTGGAGCAACGCGGTGATTTCGAAAGATGGCTCCAAGCTAGCGGCCGTGACGACGGCTAAGGATACTTCCATTTATGTGTTCAACTTGGTGTCTGGTCAAGTTGCGCGCTACAAGCTGTACCTGCCTACCACTACCGGCAGCCGGGCCACGGGTGTCGTATACGCCGACGCCTTGGAGTGGGATTATTCAGGCGAGTACTTGATTTACGACTCCTTCAATGCTATCCGGAATGCGCAGGGCAACGCACTTGAGTACTGGGATATTGGTTTCTTGCGCGTGTGGAATAATGCCCAACAAACCTGGGGCGACGGCCGCATCGAGAAGCTAGTACAGAACCTGCCCGCCGGCATCAGCATCGGCAACCCCGTGCTGGCCAAAAACTCCCGCAACATCATTGCCTTCGACCTGCTCGACGAAAACGGCGGCGACTACCCCTTCTACGTGATGGCCGCTAACCTAGAAACCAACGACATCAAGTCAATTTTCGAGGAAAGCGAAGTGGCCGGCACGCCTTCGTTCAGCAAAAACGACGACAAGATGTTATTCACTGCCCTTAACACGAGCGGCGACACGGTGGTAGCCGTAACTAGCCTGCAAACTAGCAAGATCGAGCCAACCGGCAACCCTTCCGTGCTCATCGACCAAGCCAAGTGGGGCGTGTGGTTTACGCAGGGCCAGCGCGTGCTTGCCACCAAGCCAAAAGCCGCGGAGGAGCTTCCCGGCCTAGCAGCTTACCCTAACCCCACCCACGACCAACTCACCCTCGAAGCCGACCTAGCCGCCGAGGCCACCCTCTACGACCTAATGGGGCGCCCCGTGCGCACCGGCCTCAAGCTTACTCCCGGCCAGCGTAGCACCGTTGATCTTAGCAACCTAGCGAAGGGCACGTACCTGCTGCGCGCCACCAACGGGCAGCACACCACTACCCGGCAGATTATCAAGCTTTAACACTCCTCAACTCACGAATGACACCCCGGATCGGCACTGGCTGGTTCGGGGTTGTTCGTTTGCAGGGTATTGAAGCGCAAGCTAGGACAAGAACAAAACTCCCCTCCTTTTTCAAGGAGGGGTGGCCGCAGGCCGGGGTGGTAAACTCGCTGAACGATGCTATAAGCGAGAGCTAGCTTTCGCTTAGTCTTTATTGCTTTTAGGCTCGCTTTATCCCACCCTTCCTGCATCAGCAGGAGACTACAGGAGGCGGCGTTGGGGGTTGCGTAGCTACCTTCCGTTACGATTCTTGCTTTTTCAACCTACGCGCACGGGCGCGGCTTTGCAAATAGATGGCAAAGCTAGGTTCCCGGCGTTTTCCCGCTCGCCATGCCCTATCCCTCCCACCGTTCCACGGCTCGCTGGCTTTTCGCCGTGGCACTGCTCATCGGCTTCAGTCTGCTAACGGCTTTCCAGAAGCCCAAGCGCCCCACCCTCTACCTCATCGGCGATTCGACGGTGCGCAACACCAATGCGCCGCAAATGGGTTGGGGCAGCAAGCTTGCTAGCTTCTTCGATACCACCCGGCTAGCGGTTGTCAACCGTGCTATGGCGGGGCGCAGCACGCGCACGTTCATCTCGGAAAAGCGCTGGACGAAGGTTGATTCTCTGCTGAAGCCCGGCGACTTCGTGATCATGCAGTTTGGCCACAACGAGGGCAGCGCGCCAGATACCATCAAAGCCGGCCGGCGCGGCGTGCTCAAAGGCACCGGCGAAGAAACCAAGCAGCTCACTTGGCCCGACGGCCACCCCGAAACGGTGCACACGTACGGCTATTACCTGCGCAAGTTTGTGCGCGAAACCAAAGCCAAGGGGGCTACTCCCATTATTGCTTCCATGATTCCGCGCAACGAGTGGAAGGATGGCAAAGTGCAGCGCGCCAGCAACGACTACGGCAAGTGGGCGGCGGAAGTAGCGCAGCAAGAAGGCGTAGCCTTTATCGACCTCAACAGCCTCACGGCCGATAAGTACGACAAGCTAGGCCCCGTGGAAGTAAAAAAGTTTTTTCCCGGCGACCACACTCACACCAACGAAGCCGGCGCCCAGCTCAACGCCGCCTCGGTGGTGGATGGCATCAGGGCCAACAAGAAAATTGCCTTAAATAAATACTTAGCAAAACGCTAAGCTGCTTTCATTACCCGTTTATCAGTTGCCAAGTATCAAGCTACCTAGCTCCTTCTGCCGATGACGCCTCCATCCTCTTCTTCGCCTTTGTCTTCTCACGAACCGCTGACTGACTCCAAACCGTGCATGAGTTCTACGGCTCGGCTCATTGGCCTCGTGGGGACGGCGATGAGTATGCTGCTGGTTGGCTTGCTGATCTGCGCCTTCACGCTGCCCAAAGCTGGCCCCAAGCCGACGCTCTACCTCATCGGCGACTCCACGGTCAAGAACGGCAAAGGCAAGGGCGACGGGGGCCTCTGGGGCTGGGGCAATTTCATTGGGGCCTACTTCGATACCACTCGCATTCACGTGGAGAACCACGCTCTGGGGGGAACCAGCAGCCGCACTTTCCAAACACAGGGACACTGGGAGAAAGTACTCAATAAGATCAAGCCCGGCGATTTTGTGATGATGCAATTCGGCCACAACGACAACGGTCCATTGGCCGATACGGCGCGGGCGCGCGGCACCATCAAAGGCGTAGGCGAGGAAAGCCAAGAAGTGTACAACCCCATCACCAAGAAGCAGGAAGTGGTGCACACCTACGGCTGGTACATGCGCAAGTTCATCAGCGAGGCCAAAAGCAAAGGCGCCACCACGGTGGTTTGTTCGCCCATTCCGCGCAATACGTGGCAAAACGGCAAAGCCAACCGCGCTAGCACCGACTACGGCCAGTGGGCCGCCGAGGCAGCCCAGCAAGGCGGTGCCTACTTCATCGACCTCAACAAGCGCATTGCTGACCAGTACGACCAGGAAGGCGAAGCGAAAGTGAAAGCCATTTATTTCAACACCACCGACCACACCCACACCATTGAGGCCGGCGCCAAGATGAATGCCGCCACGGTGGCGGAAGGTTTGCGCGAGCTCAAGAAGTGCCCCCTCACAAAATACCTAGCCAAGAAGAAGTCAGTATCCTAACTCTCGGCAGCGGCTAAACAACATCCTAAACGCAAGAAGCCACCTAGCTAGGTGGCTTCTTGCGTTTGGAGCTTGAAACAACTGCGTTTGGATGAGATTAGAGCGAAAAACGGCCGCCTGGTACGCCGCTATGGCAGCTCGCTACCCTTGCGTTAGTTGCGAAAGTAGGTGGCCTACTGGTTGTTATGTAGTTTCGCCAGACAGGCTTATGCTTTTTTCTCGCCTGCCTCCATCAATAGCAAGAGCTGTTCCCCCGCCTAGGTTTTAATTCTTTAATACGGAAGCGAAGGTGCCGCTGCCCAAGTTTTTGGACTGAATCCGATCTGCCTTCTTCTATTGCTGAATTACTACGCTGCCTTCGGACCTAGACAACTCAGATGAGAAAAAAATCATATCTGCTTTTACACATTGCGGTACTGCTCGCCGGCTTTACCGGCCTTTTCGGAAAGCTCATCACGCTGAACGAGGGTTTGCTCGTGTGGTACCGCGTTTTCTTTTCAGCTGTTTGGCTATTTTTTATTCTCAAGCTGCTGCGCGTCAGCCCCCAACTACCTAGCCGGGAGAAGTTGGCTATTGCGCGCGTGGGGCTGTTTCTTACCGTACACTGGGTATTTTTCTACGCCAGCATCAAGTACGCTACTATCTCGATTGGCGTCATTTGCTACTGCCTGACGAGCTTTTTTACCGCGCTATTTGGGGGCATTCTGAACAAGAAATTTGTTGCTTCGGAACTGCTCATGAGCCTGCTGACCTTGGCGGGCATTGGCCTGATCTTCCACTTTGATGCCTCCTACCAACTGGGCATCGGCCTAGGCGTGGTTTCGTCGGCCTTCGCGGCCCTGTACACGCTACACAACGAACGGCTAGTGCAGCGCTACGATAGCAAGCTGATCAATTACTATCAGATGCTAGGCGGCACCGTGGGGCTAGGCCTGCTGCTACCGCTTTATCTGCACTACTTCCCAGTTGCGCGCCTGCTCCCGAGCGGAACCGACTTTGGCTACTTGGTGCTGTTGTCCCTTTTCTGCACGGTGGGCTTGTACGTCCTGTTTGCCGAGTCGCTGAAACGAATTCCGGCCTTCACGGTGAATTTGAGCTTCAACCTAGAGCCGATCTACGCCATTATCATGGCATTTCTCTTTTTCGGCGAAAGCAAGACGGTGAATGCCTCCTTTTATGCGGGTTTGCTGCTGGTTATGGCCTCTGTGGTGTTGCAAAGCCTACTTTCCATTCGCAAAAGCCACTAACAAGATAGGCCGGAAATCTCTCCATTTTTGGAGGTTCCCGGCCTATTTTAAGTATGAGGCGTTACGTTTCTACGTTGCCCGCCTTCTGCACGCTGCTATTGCGGACGTGCGCCGCGCCGGCCACCGCCTTGCGGCGTAGCGGCTGGGGCGGGCGTGGGCGTTGGGGTCTGCTGGCCGCCGCCCATGTCGTTGCCGCCATTGTCGCCCTTCACGTCGTCGTTCTCAATAGAGCGGCGCCGGCGCCGGGGCTGCTGCTGATCTACCCCAATCTTGCCGATGCGGTAGCTGAAGTTAATACGCACGCCAGCGTTGTAGAAGCTCGTGCGGGTGCGCTGGCTCAAGATGGGTGAGGTGAGCTCGGAACGCACCACGAATGGGAAGTTGGCGAAGTTCTCACCAGAGAGACCAATGCTGCCGCGCTTTTCGTTGAACTGCTTCCGGATGCCTACGTTGTAGAACGCAAACGTACCCTGGTAGCCTTGCAGCTGCACTTGGCGGCCCCGCGCCCCACCAAACGCCTGAATAGTCCAGTCGTTCGGGAGCGTCAGGCTGCTGTTCAAGCGGCCCGAAACCACCCAGCCTGAGTTGGAAGCCCGGTAAATGGAGTTGGCCACGTTGTTGGTGAGGTCGGCGTAGAAGAGGTCGATGCCGCCGCCAATCTGCCACTTCGAGAAGAAGGTAGCGTTGGTGAACAGGTTGATGCCGTAGTTATCCTCACGGCCGATGTTCTGGTAGCTCGTCCGGATGCCTTGCTGCAACACGGGGTTCACGGGGTCGTTCGAGCGGACGCTGAACGTGTCGCGCACGCTAGTGATGGAGTTGTTGGTACGCCGCCCAAACACCGAAGCGTTGATGTAGAACGCCTTCAGCTGGGTGCTGAAACCTAGCTCTACGTTGTCGGTGAGCTCGGGCGCCAGGTACGGGTTACCCGTGGTAATGTTGGTGGGGTTGGCGAAGTTGGTGTTGGGGTTGAGGAACTGAATGCCCGGCCGCTGGAGGCGGCGGTTGTACGCGAGTTTGAGGGTCTGCCCCTTTTCGAAGCTCTTCGACAGGTTAACGCTCGGAATCAGCTTACCGTAGTTCGGAATAGTACCTAGCTCACCCTCGGAATTATTGCTGAAGCGCGCATCAATAAAGGTGTACTCGTAGCGGGCACCCGCCTTCAGCGTGAACTTGGTTTGGCTGGTGTACGTGTAGGTCAGGTATCCCGCCGTGATGTTCTGGTCGTAGTTCAGCGAGTTGCTGAGGCGGCTGCCATCCTCCTGCTCCACGCCAGTGGCGCGCCGGGTCAGGTAGTAGTTGTAGTCACTATTCACCTGCCGGAATATGCCCTTGCCCCCGAATTCCAGCAGCTGGTTTTTCTGCAATGGCGTCGAGTAGTCAATCTGGAGCGTCGATTCCTGATTGTAGCTTTCGTTGTTGTTGCGCTGCTGGCTAATGTCGTCGTTGGTGAGCAGGTCGGCCACGAAGTTGTTCGTGCGGTTGTTGCGGCTGTACAAACCTAGGATGCTAAGTTCCTTCTGCGGCGCGTACGTGTAGGTATAGGTCAGGTTGGCATCGACCGTCCCCGAAAGGTCCTTGGTTTGCACGTCGCGGGCGTTGGAGCTGAGCAAGTTGTAGCTCGGCACCTCAAACGTGCGGGTTATCAGGTTGTCCTGGTTCGTGATGTTGTTGCGCACGCCATAGCGGAGGTTCGCCGTCAACGACGACTTCTCAGTGATGTCGTAGTCCCAGCCGAGCTGATAGTTGCCAAACAAGCCCCTGTTGCGCGTATCGGCCGACTGCACGGTGTTCAGGCTGTTGGTGGTGCCCGTGGTGGTTTGGTCGTTGTTGAACGAGCCGCGCACATTGTACTGGCTCCGCCCGAAACCACCTAGGTTGAAGCCCATTTTGCCTTTGCGGTAGTTGCCGTTCAGGTTTAGGCTGGCCCCGCGGTTGCCGGCGCCCACGTCCACGTTCAGGGTTTTGCCGGCCAAGGTGTTTTTCTTGGTCACAATGTTGATGATCCCCGCGGAGCCTTCGGCGTCATACTTAGCCGAAGGTGAGGTAATTACCTCTACCGTTTGGATCAGGTCGGCCGGAATTTGCTTTAGAGCGTCGGCCACCGAGCTGGCCACGATGGTGCTGGGCTTGTTGTTGATGAGCACCGTCACGTTAGAAGAGCCACGCAGCGTCACGTTGCCGTCGAGGTCGACGGCCAGCAGTGGCACTTTGCGCATGATGTCGGTAGCGTCGCCGCCCTTGGCCGTCACGTCCTGGTCGGCGTTGTACACCAAGCGGTCTACCTTCTCTTCGATCAGCTGCTTCTGACCCTGCACCACCACTTCGCCAAGCTGCTGCGTGGTAGCCCCTAGCTCGATGGTGCCCTGGTTGAGAGTGCCCCCCCGCTCCGCCACAACCACCGGACCGCGCTCCACGGTTTTGTATCCGAGGAAGCTGATTTGTAGCTGGTACGTGCCGGCCGCTACCTGGCTGATGTTGAATTTGCCATTGTCGTCGCAGGAAGCGCCATCTACGGGTTTGCCAGTAGCCGTATTGATGAGGGCCACGGTAGCAAAGGGTACCGGCTTTTTGGTGGCTGCATCTACCACGGTCCCCGTAATTCGGCCGCTACCTGCCGCCGGCGCGCCCGACAGGACCGCCGCAGCCGGCTGTGGCGCTTGGCCCGCACCTGCGGGAGCTCCCGCGGGCGGACCTTGGGCCCAGGCTGAATAACTAGCTAAGGTTAAAATGAATAAACTCTTTTTCATGTGTTGCTTGCTCAGCCGGATCGGGCTTTAGATAAGGGGAGGGAAGAATGAGACTTCGAAGGCTTGGAAGATGCGAGCCATACGACGGAATAATCAGGTGACCGTTGCAGCCGCGGGGCTCGCGCCGGCATATTTTGTTTATGCGCGGTGTACGGTAAAACAACAGTGCCGACCAAGGCCAGGCGGCTGAAGTAGACCGCGCGGCCGGGAATACCGATGGAGCTAGCTTTTCCATCTTTGTAAACCGTACTGTTACTGGTTGATAAGAGTGGTTGGCCTAGCGGTTGGTTCTTACTGTACGTACGCCCGCCGATTTATGCCATGCGTGATTTCTGCCTGACTGTAAAAAGCTCCCGCTGGTCGGTAGAATCGGGCTTGTGGCCGGTCTGGGCACCGCGTTTGCACGGCGTGCTGTAGTTTTAACAACTGACTTTCCGCGCTTTACCCACTCTCTCCTTCCGCATGGCTTCTTCGTCGCTACGACGTTATATCTCCCCGCTCACGCACGTGCTCGTCTGGCTGGTCATCGGCCTCACGCTGGTGCTGTTGCAGCCCCGTTGGCACCCACTCCCGCCGCAGTTCTGGATCAAGCAAGCTAGCTTGTTCTTTCTCTGGATTGGCTTGTTTTACCTCAACTCGCTAGTGGGCGTACCTAGGTTGCTATTTCGCGACCATGCCCGCTGGTTTGTGCTGGTGGGTTTACTCGTCACGGCCGCTTTCTGCTTGTTCAGCTACCAGCTCGAACACTGGCTGCACCTGCCCGAGCTGTTTCAGCGCCTATCGAATCGGCCCCCGCGCCCCCAGAATGGCCGCCTCGTAGACATTGGCACCCTGCTGATTACCTTGTTGGTACTTGGTATCAGCACCAGCATGACGGTGGTGCAGAAGTGGCAAAAGGATGCGCTTCTACGGCAAGAGCTAGAGCAGCAGCGCACCACCACGGAGTTGTCGTTTTTGAAGGCGCAAATAAACCCTCACTTCTTCTTTAACACGCTCAACAACATCTACGCCCTCACAGTCGTGAACGTGGAGCTAGCCCGGCAGGCGCTGCATACCCTCTCGCGCATGATGCGCTATGTGCTCTACGAAACCCAGGCCAGCACCACCCTGCTCAGCCAAGAAATTGCGTTTTTGCAAGACTACATGGCCCTCATGCAGCTGCGCCTGACGGACAAAGTAACCGTCACGTTTAGCAAGCCCGAGCCCCTGCACGACGTGCCCGTGGCGCCCATGCTGCTACTGCCCTTCGTGGAGAATGCCTTCAAGCACGGCGTCAGTGCCACCCAGCCCAGCCAGATTCACGTGAGCGTGCAGCAGTGCGGCACCGAGCTAGCCCTGGAAGTCCGCAACACGCTCTTCCCCAAAAAGGCCCTGACTCTCGACACCGGCAGCGGCATCGGCCTCACCAACACCCGCCGCCGCCTCGACCTGCTCTACCCCGAGCGCTACCACCTTACCACCACCGAATCGACCAGCGACCAGGAGTTTCAAGTGACGCTTACGTTGCAGGTGTCCTAGAAAGCTAGGGCTAGTGCTAGTAGACTAGCTCCCCTCCTTTTTTCAAGGAGGGGTTGGGGGTGGTCCAACTAAAGCTAGAGAGCTAACAGCTAGCTTCTCGTTCTAACAACTTTACCACCCCCAACCCCTCCTTGAAAAAAGGAGGGGAGCTAGCTTTCTAACCCTAGCTCTCTCATCATCGTCTAATTATCTATTTATGATGTTGAATTGTATTGCCGTTGATGATGAGCCACTAGCGCTAGGCATGGTTTGCTCCTTTATCGAGCAGACGCCTTTTCTGAACCTAGTGGGTCGCTACAGCAGCGCGGTGGAAGCATTGCGTGGCTTGCAAGAGCAGGCCGTTGATTTGATTTTTCTGGATATTCAAATGCCTGACCTGACGGGCATTGAGCTGGCGCGGGTGCTCGACAAAGGCAAGCCGGGGCTAGGTCCGCGCATCATTTTCACGACGGCCTTCCACCAATTTGCCCTCGATGGGTACAAAGTCGATGCGCTGGATTACCTGGTGAAGCCTTTCAATTACGAGGAGTTTCTGCGCGCTGCCACCAAGGCTCAGTCGTATGCCGAGGTGCTGCACTTGCCTAGCACCGCCCCTACCCTGCCAGCCCCCGCGGTGCCGGAACCGGAGGAAGAGTATTTGTTTCTGAAAGTAGAGTACCAGCTGGTGCGGGTGGCGTTCCGCGAAATCCTCTACATCGAGGGGCTAAAGGACTACGTGAAAGTGCATCTGGAAGGTGGCGCCAAGCCCTTGCTCTCCCTCACCAGCCTCAAAGCGCTGGAAGATAAGCTGCCAGCGCGGCGTTTTATGCGCATCCACCGCTCCTTTATTGTGGCGCTGGATCAGATTCGAGCCGTCACGCGCAATACGGTGCAGATTGGCACCGCCACCATCTCCGTCGGCGACCAGTATAAGGAACCGTTCAACCAGTTTCTCAGCCGCTGGACCTAGAAACGCGCCGTGCCGCGTCCCTATAGCTCGATTCGGAACTGGGTGTGGCCGCTGGGTACTGTTTCGAGGCTAAAGTGGAAGTTGTGTTGCAGCAGAATGTCGCGAATTAGGGTCAGGCCAATGCCTTGGCCGTCGCGTTTGGTGCTGAAGAAAGGTGTGAATAAGCGTGGCGCTACGTCGGGCGGAATACCGGGGCCGTCGTTTTCGATGGTGATGCTCCTTGGCTGCGCGGTGGTGCGTACCCAGAGGTTACCATCTTGCTGAATAGCTTCCAGCGCATTTTTGCAGATGTTGAGCAGAGCTTGCTCCATTTGCTGCGCGTCTAGGTTAACGAACAACGAACCGGGGGCTAGGTCCCAGTGCCACTTGATGTTACGCTTGTCGCTCTGCACTTGTAGTAGCCGACAGGTCGATTTCAGCAGCTCGTGTATATCGGTGGGGCGCGGCGAAGGCGCGGGCAAGCGCACGAGGTTGGCAAAGCCGGCTATGAAGTTGGCTAGGTGCGTGTTGCGGTTGATGGAGACATCGAGCGCCTCCGTGAAATCGGGCTGGTCGTCGGTGGTGAGCTGGCCCGCGTAGTAGTGAAAGGATTGCAGAATAGAATTGACGGCGCCGATGGAGTTGTTTATCTCGTGCGACATCATCCGGATCAGTTTTTCGTAGGCTTGCTTTTCCTGCCGAATCAGCTCCTGCGTGAGTTCTTCGAGCACGATAAAATAGCGCGTGAAGCCCCGGTCGAGGAAGTGCGACGAGCTAGCCCGGTAGGTTTGTAGCCCCGACAGCTGCACGAGCTGTGGCTCCCCCGGTCGTAATGCGCCGAGCGCCCGCCCCCACTCGCCTGGCAACTCGGCGGGCTTCCGGCCCACGAGCTCGGCCGACGCTAGGCGCAGGCACTGCTCCGCGGCGGGGTTGAGCCCTTCGATGTTGCCATCAAAGTTCAGCAACAGAATGCCGGCGGGCGAGGCAGTAATCAGGCGTTCGAGCAGGAAGCTCTTCTCTTGCTGGGTTACGCGCTCCTGCCGCAGCTCGTCGATCATGGTGTTGTAAGTATCAATGAGTTGGTCCATCTCGGTCTGACCAACCGGGAGAAACTTCATGGTGAAATCCCGGTCGCGGATGGCTTCGGTACCGGCGGCAATCAGGTTAAGTGGCCGCACAAATCCGCGGTACAGCTGCACGCTCACGTAAGCCGTACTCAGCAGCAGCACCTCTGTGGCAATAAACAGCCACATATTCGACTCCCGGAACTGAAAAGCTAGCCCCGCAATGGCCGCGTGGATGAGTACAACGAATAGAATATACTTGGTGCGGAGGGTCATGCCGTAAAGAACGGTGTAGAGACGCAATATTTCGCGTCTCTTGATTGAACGACCCAGTTTGCGCTTAACCCCAGCAACCAGCAAACGCAGAACACTACGTCTCTACTGGGCGGCATCATACGGAATATTGAACTTCTCTAAGCGCCGATACAAGGCTCCGCGACTCAAGCCCAGTGCTTTAGCCACGCGCGAGAGGTTACCCGAGTAGAAATCGACCGTCTTGCGAATCATTTGGGCTTCCATCTCATCGAGCGTCATGAGGCCCACGGCGGGCAGCTCGCCGGGCTCGGGAGCTTTGGCAACACTGCGCTGGGCTTGGGCCTGAAAGTCTTCGGGACCTAGCTCGTCTTTGCCGCTTACCAGCACGGCGCGTTCCACTAAGTTCTTGAGCTCCCGAATGTTGCCGGGCAGTTGTTGCTCGCGTAGCCAGTGCAGGGCACGGGTGTTCACCTTCAGCGCGGGTCGGTTGTAGGTGGTGCGCAAGTTGTTGATGAAATGCTGGGCCAGC